>Ga0210012_1000806_pt1 | contig 33953 bp, 34 predicted proteins | sample CryGeymeta201504_FD_183974 | JGI IMG/M metagenome (GOLD analysis project Ga0210012, IMG submission 183974) | Groundwater microbial communities from Crystal Geyser aquifers in Utah, USA - Crystal Geyser metaG 2015-04 (SPAdes) (version 2) | ecosystem: Environmental > Aquatic > Deep subsurface >... | reverse complement strand
CAGCAGAAAGACTGCAATCCACCCCTTGTACGGGATGTTCGGCGTCAGGCTGACCACGGCGATTCCGGTCCAGGTGAAGAAGCGCAACGCTTGGGAGACGATGAGCGACTTCTTGACAAAGCAGCGTGACAAGCCCCAATGCTTGGCATTGGGGTCTTCCATAGCGGTTTAACACCCCAGGCGTCTGTGACAAACCCGGCAAAGAACAGCACGACCGTGATGAAGCTGGTGAAGCCGGTCACGATGTAGCCGGTGCTCGCCTCGGAGAAGTGCAGCGTTCCTTCGGGGCCGAGGAACAGGGTGATGATGGTGAGCATGCCGAAGTATGCGAATGAGTCGAACAGGTTGACGATCTGGGTGGCCCAGAACTCCAGCGGGTTGTCGCCCAGGACCCTGAAGTCGCGGAAGTACTTCCTGATTGCGCCCCAGCCGGTGGCTACTAGGGAGTTGCTCGTCGGAACAGGAACTGACCCGGACGCGTCCGGGTCAGTGGGAGTTTCTTCTCGGTAAGACGACATTCTTACCTCCCGGGTGTTACCTCGGTGAGTAGGCTGAATTGCCACCACGGGGGTAACTGGAATTAGCTTTTTCGTCAATCATGCTATACTAAATGGGTCAGCCCCTACTGTTTATGTCACAAAAAATTACCGAACAAACATTTTACAAGTATTTAAAATGCCCAACTTGGCTAACACGCGAGCTTCAGGCCGGCGTTGATATTCGCGAGCCACTAATCAGAAAGCTTCAAAACGAAGGGCTTTTGGGAATTACAGAACTTGAGCTTATAAAAGATAAAAAAGTAGATACAGTCGATTTAGACGATATCGATGAAGCAGCTCAGCGCACAGCTGAGTTAATGCGAGAAGGCGCGCAAACAATTTATAAGGGTGCGCTTATTTATCAAAACTGGGTTGGTTCACCTGACATTTTGGAACGCGTTGAAGGAAAGTCAAATCTAGGAAACTGGTATTACATAGCCTGTGATATCAAAAGATCAAAATATTTAAAAGACGAATACAAGTTTCAGGGTGCGTTTTATGCTGAAATTTTAGAAAGGCTTCAAGGCATCAGACCAGTCCAGGGTTATGTGATGCGATCAGATGGATCAATCGAAGGTTACCTGATTGATGAGATTTATAAAGATTTTCGTTTGGCACTAGATGACATTGAAGAAATTTTAAACGGAAAAAAGCCAGTGCATTTTTTAACATCAAATTGCAAACAGTCGCCGTGGTTTTCAGAGTGTGAGCTCGAAACCCGAGAGTGCGATGATTTGTCTTTAATCAATAAAGTTTGGCGGAGCGAAGTTGATGTTATCCGAGCCGCTGGGATAAACTCGGTTTCAGAACTGGCGAACGCTTCTTCTCATCAGCTTGGCATAGTTTCCGGTATCACCAAAGATAGGCTTAACTTTTTACAACTCCAAGCAACAGCTCTTAAAGACAATCGAGTTTTAAAACTGGCGCCGGTTAATTTTCCAAATGACCCCGGGCCGTCGCTTGTAATTGACATTGAAAGCGATCCACTGCGCGATGTTGATTATATGATTGGTGTTTTATTAGTTGAGGGTGAAAGTGTTGAGTACATAGATTTTACAGCCCGGGATCCGGCCAATGAAAAAAGAATGTGGGAGGAATTTTTGCACTTTATGCAGAAATATCCAAACGCTTACATTTACCATTATGGCTGGTACGAAATTGATGTATTCCGAAAGTTAGTTGCGAAATACGGCGCACCAGACAGCACAGTCCATCAATTTGAAACAAAAATGATTGATGTTCTAACGACATTTCGAGAATCGGTTATTTTTCCAATGCCATTTTATTCGCTAAAAGATATTGCCAAACATCTGGGATTTAAATGGCGACACAAAGATGCGTCAGGGTTAAACTCTGTTCTTTGGTATCATGATTGGATAGAAAAAGGCGATCAAAATGCTTTGAAAGATATTATTGAGTATAATGAAGATGATGTAAGAGCTACTTGGTTTTTAGTTGAGTGGGCGCGTAAAAGTGATTAAGCACGGATATTGCGATCTTTAGCGAAGCAAAAGGAAAGCAATCTTATCGAAGAGATTGCTTCGGTCTTTGACCTCGCAATAACTAATTTGTATGTTAAGAAAAAAAACAAAAAATAAAGAATACCAATCTTGGCACGGATTCTTGTTTTTGGCAGTTTTATTTGTAGCTTTGATTTTGGGCATAATGCAAAGGTTATCAAGTTAGTATGCGAAAGTTTGTAATTTTTATTAGTCTAATTTTATTGGCAATGTTGGCCGGGCTTTTTTATTGGGCCTGGGATGTGACCGTACCAGTTTCAGATGTGCCGGAGGTGAGTTATGAGGAAGTGACAAGTGGCGAGAGACAAGAGGCAGGTGGGGAGGGGCAAGCGACAAGTGACGAAGGACAAGAAGTAGACGAAGTAGGGGTTAAATACCTTGAACCTACTCAGATCGCGGTCGACGAGACAAATGAAAATTCAGATCCAGACTTGCCTTCCGAAATCAATTTAGCAGTTCCTTTTACTCCGCAGGCACCGTTTGCCAACTGGGATTTACCATATCAAGAGGCTTGTGAAGAAGCTTCGGCTTACATGGTTTACTTGTATTTTCAAGGGGAGGGCTCTGGTTTAGTTGATGCTCAAACAGCTGATAATGAAATTTGGAATTTAGTTAATTTTGAAACTGATTATTTAGGAACTTATTTAGACACAACCGCTTTGCAGACAGTTGATTTTATTGATGCCTACTATGGACTTTCTGCAACAATGATTGAAGATCCAACAATTGAACAAATTAAGGCGGAGTTGGCAGCCGGCCGTCCGGTCATTGTGCCGGCTGCCGGGCAAAAACTCGGCAATCCATTTTTTAGCGGCGTTGGGCCTTTGTATCACATGTTAGTTTTACGCGGTTATGACGGGGATACATTTATAACCAACGATCCTGGTACGCGAAATGGTGAAGGGTATGTTTATGATGTTAATGTTATAATGGAAGCAATGGGGGATTGGAACAATGGTGATCCTGCCAATGGTGCTAAGCGTGTTATATTTGTAGCGCCTAGCGAAGATGATAGATAATAGAGGTGATGGAGGTGATAGCTTACTATTCTATTCCCTCTATTCCCTCTATAATCTATTATCTAATTATGGAAATCTTTCTCGGTGCAGCTTTGGGAACAATGATCGGACTATTGTTGGCATTCCCGGCGATAATCTTAGAGACAAGTCGTCGCGTTAAAAATCTCCCGCTTTTAATTGATGTTTATACTTGGCGCGGAAAAAAATTAACAGACGGCGAGGTGTTCGTGGTCGGACTTTTGCTTCATTTAATAACAGCTGGGCTTTATGGACTTTTGTATGTGTTGTTTGCCAAGAATGATTTTTTTCTCTTTCCGCACGATCCATATTCACTCCTGTCGATGATTGTTTTTGCGCTCGTGCTCTGGTTTTGGATTAATATTGTCATTTTGCCACTGATTGGATTGGGATTTTTTGGGAACAAAGAAGGAGGCACAGTCTGGTTTGAGACTTTAATTAGTTTGCTTTTGGAAGGTTCGATTCTTTGGATGATTATCCAGTATTATCAACCGATTTATTTCGTGTAGGGGTGAGGCGTGCCTCGCCCGTGTGTAGGTTGGTAGAAAGTAGGCGATTTTGTTATAATAACATCAATATGAAACTTATTCTTCGTTGGTTGATCAATGCTCTGGCCCTGCTTGTTGTGGCTCAGGTTATAACTGGATTTTCAGTTGATACTTTTTACCACGCGCTTATTGCCGCGCTTGTGCTGGGACTTTTAAATGCTATCATTCGACCGCTCTTGATCCTAGTCACCTTACCGGTCAACATTTTGACACTGGGACTTTTTATTTTTGTTATCAACGCCTTTCTACTTTGGTTTATGAGTACATTCATAGCCGGTGTTACTCTAACTGGTTTTTGGAGTGCGATTGCAGTGGCGATAATTCTGTGGGCAGTAAGCGTGGTAACAAATCAACTATTAAAAACAAACGAAAAAATCAGCGCCTAAGGCGCTGATTTTAGATTATTAGAGATTAGAGGTTTATCCGGCGGAGCCGGACCAGGCTTCGCCTGGGGGCAATAAAAGTCTATTGGTCTATTGGTCTAATTTCTAGTTTCTCTTATGTCAAAAATCGTCTTGCAAAAAAATAAACCTATTATTCTATCCATCGGCGGATCTTTGATTGTCCCAAGCGGTAGTCCTGATGTTATGTTTTTAAAAGCGCTCAAGAAATTTGTTGACGCTCAAATTAAAATTGGAAATAAAATTGTAATTGTTTCAGGCGGTGGTAAAACCGCTCGGCATTATATTGATGCAGCTTCGGGCGTTCAAAAAGTAGTTGATGAAGACTTGGATTGGCTTGGGATCCATGCGACTCGTTTAAACGGACACTTGCTTAGAACTATTTTCCGTAAAGTTGCGCACCCGGCGGTTATCAAGGATCCAACAAAAACTCCGCGAAAGTGGAAAAGTAGTGTGCTAATCGCTGCCGGCTGGAAGCCGGGTTGGAGCACAGACTATGTTGCTTGTAGAATTGCCAAGCGGTTGGGAGTGGATATGGTGATAAACGCCTCTAACATCGATTATGTTTATGACAAAGACCCTAAGAAGTTTAAAGACGCTGTGCCGGTCGAGGAGATGAGGTGGAAAGCGTTTCAGGACATTGTTGGCTATACCTGGCATCCAGGTACCAGCGCACCTTTTGATGTAGTTGCTTCTGGTTTTTGTCATCGCAATAAAATGAAAGTAGCGATTGTAAACGGAGATGATTTTAAAAATATTAGTGCTTTGGTGGCGGGGAGAGGCTTCAGGGGGACGATTTTAGAGTAGATTTGACAATAAAACCCTAATATTGTACTATTTCGCCAACAACAAAGAACGCCGTAGAAAGCGGGCACATAAATAAGCCCCGCCGAGGTCACTAAAAGCTAATAGCTATAAGCTAAAGGCTCTTAAAGACATAAACGGCGCTAAGCCGTTGTTTTAATTAAGTGAGTAGTTAGTAGTGGGTAGTGAGTAGTTGATTGACTACGACCTACAACCTACAACCTACAAACTGAGCTACTTACAAATATGCCAAAAACAAGACAAGAAAAAGAGCTGATTATTGGGGATGTCGCTGACAAGTTCAAAAGAATGAAAGCAGCTGTGTTTACCTCAATTTCTGGCTTTACAATGAGCCAAGCTGATGAGTTGCGTGAAAAAGCAAGTAAGCAAGGTGTTGAGGTGTTTATCGCCAAAAAAACATTGCTCGCTCTAGCTGCCAAAGAAGCCGGGCTAGATATTAACCCACATGACTTTACCGGATCGATTCTAACTGCAGTTTCATTTGACGACGAAGTTTCAGCTGCAAAAGTTCTAAACGATTTGATAAAGACTAATGACGGAATCGTTTTCGAAGCAGGAATTTTGGAAGGAAAGGGGCTCACTGCAGCAGAAGTTAAGCAACTAGCTTCACTGCCAAGCAAAGAGCAATTACTCGGACAGCTTGTTGGAACACTTAATGCTCCAATTTCTGGATTCGTAAGAGTATTGGCCGGAAATCTGCGCGGTCTTGTAACAGTGCTAAGCGCGATTCAAGAGAAGAAATAATTAATAAATCAGAGCTTTTAGTTGTTAGCTTATAGTTGTTAGGCAGAGATCCTAAAAGCTAAAGGCTAATAGCTAATAGCTGTAATAAATAAAAATATGACTGAAGAAACAACACAGGAGAAGGCAGTAGTCGAAGTACCTGAAAAATTCAAAAAGCTAGTTGAGGAGATCGAAAAGATGTCAGTAATCGATCTTTCAGAGCTAGTAAAAGTTCTAGAAGACAAGTTCGGTGTTTCGGCCGCAGCTCCGGCAATGATGATGGCGGCGCCAGGTGCAGCCATAGCTGAAGTTGAAGAAAAGAGTTCATTTGATGTTGAGCTAACAGGAACTGGAGACTCAAAGATCAATGTAATTAAAGCAGTTCGTGAAATTACCGGTCTTGGTCTAAAAGAAGCAAAAGATATTGTTGACGCCGCTCCTAAGAATGTAAAAGAAGGTGTAGCAAAAGCAGAGGCTGAAGAAATTAAAGGAAAGCTTGAAGCAGCCGGAGCAACGGTTACATTGAAATAGTTTTATTGAGTAACAGGGGTAATAAGAGTAATAAGCAAGAGAGATCAGAAATGGTCTCTTTTGTGTTTTTGTTGCCCATTTTACCCTTGTTGCTCATTTCACCCCCTGATACAATATGAACATATGAAAATTACATTTATTGGTTTTGGGCATTTTGGAAGAGCAGTAGCTTCGCTGCTAGAACATAAAGAAGACATTGAGATCCGGGCTTGGGACACGGCTGCCACCGGTCACTCTTGTCAGATTGAAGATGTGGAAGAAGCAGTTAAAGGCGCTGAACTAGTTATTTTTGGAGTGCCATCGGCGTTTTTTGCTGATTGTTTAAAGGGAATTAAGGGGATTCCAGAAAGTGCGGTTTTGGTTAGTGGTACAAAAGGGATTGATGCTAAGTCCGGCAAACTTCCGTTTGAGATGTTGGAAGAAGCTTTTCCAAAGAACCAGGTTGCAGTTTTAAGCGGACCGATGTTAGCAGATGAACTTGAAAAGGGAATTCAAACCTGTGGAACAGTGGCGGCGAGAGATCGTAAAACATTTGCCGTGGTTCTAGGCGCTTTTGAAAATACATCTTTAAAACTTTGTTTTAGTAAAGATATTTTAGGTGTTGCTTTAGCGGGAGTGTTAAAAAATGTGTATACACTGGCGTTTGGACTTTCAGATGGACTTAAAATGGGCGCTAACTTTAAGTCGTGCGTGGTTGTGCAAGCGATTCGGGAAATGCAAACAATCATTCAAGTCATTGGTGGCGAAGCTGGCACAATGATGACCCACGCCGGGATTGGTGATCTTTTAGCAACCGGTTACAGTGACGCTTCACGAAATTATCAATATGGATTTTCAGTTGGGGCTGAAGAGAAGCTGGAAAGTAGAGAGACGGTGGAGGGAATTGGAAATATTGATACTGTTTTATCAAAACTTCCAGATAAAAATTCATTTCCGTTGATGATAGCTATTGAAGATATTTTCATGAAAAACGCCGAAGCTAAAGAAAGGTTATTGGAAGCATTTAAGATTTGTTAAAAAATTTGATATTTAAAAACTCAGGTGGATTGTTGCTGGTTTTTATAAGTTTTCAAGAAATTTTTCTTTTATCTCAGCACCACATAGATTTTCGATTTCTTTCACTATTTCATTTTGGCAGTAAAATTTATGTTTTGGCACTATGATAAATGGTCGTACTTTATTTTCTAATAATTCTTTTCTGAGACTTGGAGGTTTATACTTATAGTGTTTCGATCTTCTCTTGCTAGCATCTGTAAAACCAGTTTTGAGTAATGCTTTTATACATTGTTGTTGCGTGAAGTCGTAACTAATAGCCTAGGCATACTGTTTTTATTTTTTACTTGTCTCAGTAAGACCGTGCCTTGTCCTTGGATGTTTAATTTATCAAAAATATAATCTGATTCGATTTTTGGGACATCGAAGTATTCCAATACAGCATCATTGATTATCTCAAGAAGTTCTTCTGGATCATTTGCATTTGTTACCAGACCTGGCAGTTCTTCTGATGTTGCGACAAGACCTTTATTATTTAGCACAATTTTCCAGCTAATTGTATCTGGAATTTTATATGTATGTTTAATATATTGTGGATCTTTTTGCGGGAATAGTAATCTAAATAGATTCATATTTTATATTTATCTATATTTTGATGAAAGCACATAATCATATAATAATTAACATGTCAATCCATTTTCCCTAAATCCTTATTTAAAATTACTGGTTTTACAGCTTCAAGTTCTGTTTTATAGTACGAAATATCTGGAATTGGATTATAAAGAAAAATTTGTTTTCCGTTAAAGTAACCGGCAGCGAGTTCGAATAGGGTGTTCCCACCGATGTAGTTTGCGATGCCGTGACGCTCGAGATTGATGACTAGCAAAGCGTCCGCTTTTTCCATAGTTGCCCAGTCGCGTTTCATTGCATCTTCTTCAAACTTTTGCTCAAGTTTTATCTTTTCTTTTTCTGTATCATCTTTGCCTGGAAACGATTGCACAAAATTAGAAAGAATCGGTTCGTGCCCAAGGCGTTTTAAATCTTCTGCGACTCCTAACATCTTCTCACTAAAATGCATGGAGCCAATGATTCCGATTTTCATATGCAAATATTGTATTAACCCCAGGTGATTTGGGGAAATACATACATAACTTAGACGATCGTCTAAGTTATGCGTAAAAAACCAGCCTTGCGACTGGTTTTTTAATCGTTAGCTATTACCTCTATTCTGCTATTATCTATTCCCTCTATTTAATCTCGTAGGTAATTGTTACATTTACTATAACATCTTCTTCACCGGTCGCAATTTCTGGTGCCGACCCACTTCCAGTTGCGTCGTATGCACGAGCAGATTCGGCGTAATAAAGATCACTACTGTCGGTCCATTCGTAAATATCAATTATTCTTCCAAGTCTAAAACCACCAGCTTCAGCAATTTGTTTGGCTTTTTCCCGAGCACTATTGAACGCCTCTTCTCGAGCTTGTTGTTCAAGATCGGTCGAATCATCAATCTCAAACCAAGGTCCGGTTATTCCAGTAGCACCGTTTTCGACAACACCTGACATCAATACTCCAAGTTGCTCGGTGTTGCGGACTTTAACTTTTACCATTTGCTGCATTGTGTAGCCATCAATTACGCTTTCACAATTATAGTCAACGCATGGATATGAATAGTTTGGATAAATATCGTAATAAGTTGTTTGAATATCTTTTTCAGAAACCCCGCTCTCTTTTACAAAATCTAAAGCTTGATTCATTAACTTTATATTTTCGTCTTGGGCAATAGTGGCGTCTTTGCCTTCAGTTAAAACAGTAAATTCAAAGGTGGCCATGTCTGGCGTGGCTGATACCGTGGCATCAGCATCAACTGAAAAGCTAGCGCCAGAAGTAGCCATTCTGTTTTCAGCACCAGCGTACATTAGGGCAGAAACTGCTAATAGGGCTAGGGCGATTATTTTCACCCACTGTTCAATTTTTGTGGTTATCATATGAATATAGGATAGCATAGCATAGGATGTGGGTTGGTAGGAAGCGGGATGTGGAATTAATTATTAGTTGGCAAAGACACCGTGTTTGCATTATAAGACCTGTTTTGTATACTTAATTTGCTTTACCCTGGACGGTGGGTAGTAGGAAGCAAAGCGTGAGCCGTGTTCTCCTTCGGATCAGGTTCGTTGCAAGGCTTGTGGCGCACATGTCGTGCGTTTACGAGTCTGTATCTGACCTGGAGGAAAGGATGAGCCCACAAATGAACTGCGGAATGGGTGGAATGTGCCCGGCCGCGCAAGAAGAGAACGAGGAGTTCGAGTTCCCGGGAACCGTGATCTGGTTTCCCTGGGAGCAGGATAGCACACCGACTTCACCGCTGGCGACAACGCTGGTAGTACTGCTCGGTTTGTTATCTGAATACGAGCTCGAGAACTGAAGGAGCTCGCGTGACCGTCCACGACTGCCTAATCTGTCACTGTGCCTACCGGTGGCAGATTTGCATTTGAACTTATTTTGGTTTCATCACATTATAGTTTATACTTATTTTGATATTAAAAAGATTATTATGAATGTTATAAAAAGAAATTTATTTTCGTTTTTATTGGTTGTGTTGTTCTTTGCGCCAATTGCCGTATCTGCTAATTGGTCAACCAAAGTTTTATATGAAGGTGCGCCATTTTTAGGCATGGGTTCATATGGAACATCCGTAATTGGTGCAGTCGGAATAGATGGTATCGCCATGCAAAGCGCGGATGGTGGCGATTCCTGGGAATTGCTCGTCCCGCCAACAACAGCAAGACTTTATAGTATTTCTTACGCTGACGCAGATTCTATGGTTATCGTTGGTGCCGGTGGTGAGATTTTAGTTTCAAATGATAGTGGTGACACCTGGTCAACACCTACTTCTGGAACAACTTCTGATTTGCGGGATGTTTACATGACCAGTTCATCAATCGGTTACGCAGTTGGTAAGTTAGGTACTATTTTAAAAACAACTGACGGCGGAGCAACCTGGGCTACAAAAAGTATTTTAACAACAACGCAATTAACCGGTCTAGATTTTTATAATTCGATTTTAGGTTGGGTAGTAGGAGATAATGGTGAATATTACGGCACTATTAATGGCGGAACAACCTGGGTGGCAGACAGTACAGGCACAACAGAGGATCTGAAAGATGTGGAATTTGTCTCAATGGTGACTGGGTTTATTGTCGGTGAAAACGGAACAGCCTTAAAAACAACCGACTCTGGCAATTCTTGGACACAAATGACAGGTCTTGGTTCTGAAAATCTATACGGCGTTGATTTCTATTCCTCAACTTATGGTGTAGTTGTTGGTCAGACATCTTTATATATTACAAAAGACGGCGGAACTACTTGGGCTGATTTGGACAGCCAAGGAGACATTGCAACATATGATGTCCAGATGTTGTCAAATAGTGATATTTTTATAGCCGGTGCTAACTCGACCGAGCTTTCTGCCTTTGTTTATAGATGGGATGATGCTGGGCCAAGCGCGCCAACAGTTTCAATTTCAAGTGATAATCCAACTTCCGACTCAACGGCGACATGTACCTGGACAGACGCAACTGATGAAATTTCAGTTGTCGCCAGTTATCGGGTAAGCACAGATGGAGTTTCTTTTACAAATATTGGAGATGTAAACTCGTACGCTCTAACCGGCTTAACTGAGGGTACCACGACTTGTTATGTTCAAGGAGTTGACGCAGCTATCAATATTGGTGATACAGGTTCAGCTAGTGTTGTTGTGGACACAACCGGTCCGAGCGTTTCGGTTGTTACACCAATTTCTGCTACTGCCGGAACGGCAAAGACATTTAGCACAACCGCCATTGATAGCGTGGCCGGGGTGAGCGCCTGCACGCTTTATATTAACGGAGTTTCGGCTGGCGCAATGACAGCCAATGGCTCAACTTATTCAAAATCATACAATTTTTCTGTAGCAGGAAATTATTCAACCTACGCTGTGTGTAGCGATTCGGTTGGTAATTCAACTACAGGATCTTCCACAACGATAACGGTCGCAGCAGCATCTTCCGGATCAACCTCAACAGATAGTTCGAGCGACGTTATTTCAGATTCATCTAGTCTTAGCTCAGATATATTGATAAAAATGCAATGTGTTGACTCAACTAATGTTAACGATCCATGTCGAGCTGTTTATTATTACGCCAGTACTGACGGAAAACGACATGCTTTTCCAAATGAAAAAATTTATTTCACATGGTACAGTGATTTTGATGATATTGTGATTGTAAGTGACGATGTTATGGCAAGTATTTCGCTTGGCAAAAATGTCACTTATCACCCCGGTACTAAAATGGTAAAGTTCCAAACTGTAAACACAGTTTATGTAGTAAAACAGGGTGGTGTGCTGAGAGCAATTTCTTCAGAAGAAGTTGCAACTGATCTTTATGGAAGTACTTGGAATAAACAAATAGACGATATTTCAGATGCATTCTTTGGTAACTATTCATTTGGTTCTGATGTTAATAGTGCAACTGACTACAATGTAGCGGGAGCTAGAAATTCTGTTAGCTCACTTTCTGATAACTTTTAAAATAATTCATTAACAATCATTTATGCAAAAACCATTTAGTGATGGAGCCTTGCTCCGCATGGGCTGGAAGCAGGCAATTAATAATCTAGGTTTCTTTATTCTTTTGTTTCTTGTAATGCTCGGCGTTGCCCTTGTTCCAATGATAATATTTGCGCTTAGCATTAAAGATTATCCAGTTGTTGCTTGGAGTGCTTATGCCATTTATATTCTCGTTGCTTTATTGATGGGAGTTGGGACTATTAAGATTTCACTTTCAATTATTGATGGAGAAAAACCAAAAATTTCTGACCTGTTTTTACATGCAGATAAGTTTTTAACATTTTTAGGAATTAGCATTTTATACGCTATTATTGTTTTTGTAGGTTTCTTATTGTTTATTATTCCTGGAGTAATTTGGATGACAAAGTTCTTTTTAGCTCCATATTATGCGGTAGACAAAGGATTAAATCCCATTGAAGCCTTAAAGGCGAGCTCGGCAGCAACAATGGGAATGAAATGGGACATTTTAGCTTTTTATATTGTGGCTGAGATTGTTATTACGCTGGGATTCTTTGCGCTTGGAATTGGTGCTTTTGTTTCTGTGCCGACTGGTATGATTGCCATGGCAGGACTTTATCGACTTATGGATGGAGGATCTATCAAAGCTAAATAACATCTGTTATAATAAAATTATTAATTAATAAGATAAAGTATGAAGGCATTATACATGGTAAGTTTCGTGCTACTTATTGTAGGAGGTTTGAACGGATCATGCATAAATCCTGTGGAGTAAATATTAAAAATGGAATTAGTAGGTACCCAATTCTTCGGAGACTTTTGTTACCAATAGATTAGCATGAATGAGTATATTTGTTGACAAAGCAGCGCGACAAGCCCCAATGCTTGGTATTGGGGTCTTCCATAGCGGCTTGACAAGCTTAGACTTGTTTTTGCATACATTCATATATCCACGAGCTATATGAATTTTTTTTGTACGCTTTTTTTCAAGCGTCAGTGCTCTTATTATTTCTTTAAGCTCAGCATTCTCACGACGTAGACGTGATAACTCCAGATTACTAGTTCCAGTATTATCCGATTGTTTTCTTAGCCATGCATATATAGTTTTTGAGCTGACTTCATATTGCTCGGCAGCGTGCATGACGGTAAGACCATTTTTAACAGCGGTTAGTACTTCATCTTTACGATCTTGTGAAATATATCTTGCCATATGAATACATTGTTACTTTAGGTAACAAATGTGTCCAATTTTTGGGGTACCTGCCAATCCATTGTGTTGTTGAGCGTAAAAATGTATACTTCAGTCAATATGAAAAAAATATTCTCAGTTCTTTCACTCGCGGCGCTCGTTGTTGGTGTGTCATTACCTGTTAATTCGGTGCATGCCGCAAGTGCCGGCGACCTCGTGAAGTGTGAAGATTACAGCGCGGTCTATTATCTCGCCGAAGACGGCGAGCGGTATGTATTTCCAAACGAACAAATTTATCTCAGCTGGTATTTGGACTTTCATGATGTGAAGACCATTTCATACGCCGATCTTGCAACGATTCCGCTCGGCGATCGCATCGTGTACCAGGCGGGCACGCGCCTCGTAAAGATTCCTAGCGACCCTTCGGTCTTCGCTGTTGAGGACGACGGTGTCTTACGCGAAATTCCCGATGAGACGACCGCAATCGCCTTGTTTGGTGAGGACTGGAGCATGCGCGTAGACGATGTTTCGGAAGCATTCTGGTCGAGCTTTACCGTAGGCGAGCCTCTAGCTGAAGACGAAATCCCGGAAGGAACCATCGTTGAGGACGAGGATGGCGATCTTTTCCGCGTTGAGGACGATGGTACGGCAACGGAAATTGATGCTGTTCTTACGACCGACCAGGAAACGGTGCTCGAAGAACATGCGCTTTCCATTGATGACATTGAGGAGCGGCTCGGCGTTACCCTTGCGCTTACCCGCGTGGACGCGACGGCTGCGATCGCCGTACTCGAGGATCTTATCGCACGACTCCGAACCGTCGGAATTAAGGACGACGAAGCGGTCGACGTTGGAGATTTTGACGAAGTAGAGGACGAGGATGATACCGTGGAAGACGCACAGGATGCTATTGACGATGCTATCGAAGAAATCGCCGAAGCGGAAAGTGATATCGCGGAGGACGCTAATGACGGAAAGGACGTTACGGCATCCGAAGCGTTACTCGTAAGCGCTCGAGAACATCTCGCCTTGGCACAGAGTGCGCTCACCGCGGGAGACCCCGCATCGGCGGAAGAGCATGGGGACGAGGCTCGACACGACGCCATGTGGGCACGTGGCAAAGCCGTGGACAGCATCGACGATGAGGACGATAGTGAAGATGCTGAGGAAGAAGATGAAGTGGATGATGAGACGGATGTCGAGGAAGATGACGTGGAGTCTGACAACACTGGCGATGTCGAAGGAAATGGTGATGATACGGATGACCAGAACAACGACAGTTCCGACGACTCGGATGACTCTGATAACTCAGAAAGTTCCGGAAATGACTCGAGCGGATCGGGAAGCGATGATAGTGACGAGTCATAGGACGCCAAGGAAAGCAGAGAACACAATATCGGCCTTTCGGCCGGTATTGTGTTTGCAGGAGCACGTTTCTTGAGAAATACATCGCCTAGTTCTTAACCGTAAACGGCATCGCCATGCTCGCTTCAAGGTGCTCCGCAATGTGACAGTGCGTCATCCACGTTCCCGAGTTTGTCACGTCGAGAAGAATCTCCACGTCCTGACCGCTCGGGACGAGAACCGTATCCTTTCACGCCATGTTCGTTTCCGCTACGCCGTCGGCGGGGACAGCACGAGGAACCGCTTGGCCGTGGAAGTGGATCGGGTGTTGCATCGGGTGCATGGAGCGCTCGTCGTTCTCGATACGGATCTTCATGACGTCGCCGACCGAGAAGTTCTAGTCCTTGATGTCCATGTTTTTCTTTCCTGTCGCTGTGTCTATCATGTTCCAGTCGATTGACGACGTGTCGGACGCGGCGTTCATGGCGCTCGAGGAATCCTCCCACTCGATGTTGTCCTTCGATCTGCCCATCATCATGCCGCCATCCATCATCATTCCTCCGCCCATCGAGTGAGATCCGTTCTGCATCATGTTGCTCATGTTCTCGCTCATGTCGACGGAGAGCTTGAACGTCTTGTCCACCGGCCTGTTGAAGTACGGGCGTAAAGAATCGATCTCCGCGACGACGCTGTTATGCGTGCGGAACGTCTCGAACTCTGTCGCGTAAGAGGATATTGATGGACTTCCGTTGGCAATGATCGTACCAAGCATGGTAGTCGATTCCGGCGTGGCGTTCTGCATAGCATATATTCCGGCCTTCGGGAACATCACCTCGACAACCGCGCGTTCGGACGGGCCAATCGCCACCGTGTCCTGCCACGTCTCCCGTTCGTAGGCACTCGCATCGCTGCCGACGAGCTTCATCTTCGCTCCGTCGGAAAAAGCGATGCGGAACGGGCGGACGTTGGCGGCATTGGTAATAAAAAACCTTACGACCTCGCCCGGCTGCACCTTCAGCTCATAATTCGTGTCTCCGTTTACCAGCATGATGTTTTCGTAGCGACCCATGAGGGCAAAGTTCGCGTCCTCGGTGCCGTGAGGAACGATCTCGACATCCTCGATGAGGATGTCGTCAACGAACAAAGGAACATCACGGTTCACCGGCGACCAATATCCGGTCTCTTCCGGCGTCACGAGGTAATTGCCGTATAATCCCAAATCCTGCGCGAGGTCTTCGCGGACATGCTGGTGGTATCAGTACGAGGCGAAATCCTCTGCGAATCTTCGGCTTGAGACCGTATTTACGCATGAGTCGCCGGGTCTTCTTGCGATTCATGCGAAGTGCCCAGCCAATTCGTCTGGCTCCATAGGCCGGATGTTTGGCCATAACCGCAACGATCTTGTTCTTGTCCTCCTCGTCGAGTGGTGGCTTCTTCGATTTGTAGTACAGGTTCTGCCGCGAGATGCTGAGCTTCTTTGCGAGCTCGGTTTTCGTTGTTTTGAGCATCGGCATACGCTTATGAACCTCTCGTATTTTTTTCCGCACGCTTCTTTTGAAGCGCGAACATGCCGATGATCTCTTTGAGTTCCTGGTTTTCTCTGCGGAGCTTCGCGACCTCGAAACCGCTCATCCCGTTATTATCCGCTTGCTCACGCATCCAACGGTAAATGGATTTCACCGTCACCCCATGTTTCATCCCGGCTTCAGACACTCTTACGCCGTTCTTCACATCCAGAAGGACGGCATTTTTGATTTCTTCACTCACATATTTACCCATATTGTTTTCATTATGAGTGCAAACGAGAATGTGTGTCTAGTATATGGGGTCCAGTCCACATCTTCGGCTCTGTAGCATGGCTTGAGTCATTGGTTTACATCCTTGTTGGTCTATATCAGCTCTTTGGATGCTGTTTAATCACAAGAAGTCATGCAAGGAATGTGAATAGTTCAACAAAAAAACACACTGCTTAACCAGCGGTGTGTTTTTTGTTGATTATTTTAGTAGGTGCGAAGCTGCGAAGCTTAGCGCTTTTGTAGCTGTCATTATTACAATTGTTTTATTATCTTCACGAACTATCAGGTTGATTCCGTTTTTTAGTTCGTCGTTCATGTATTGAGCAATTAGTTTACCGTTTTTGTCATAAACAATCACTCTGCCTTCAGCGCGGTCAAGAATATAGATATGTTCACTTTTGACATCTGTCCAAATATCAATTGCGTCAGTAATCGCCGGCTCAACATTATCAAATGTAAATGTTTGCTCAATTCCAGAGCTGAATTTTATGATTTTATTTGAAAGTAGAACAAAGACATCGCCGTCGATTGTAAATGATCTGGCATCATCAAGATTTGAGTTAAGACTTGAAATCCAATTTGTTCCTCCCTCGTAGCCATCGCCTCGCGGTCGCATTTTTACTACCTGCTCATCTTTTGCTGATAAGACATAAAGGTTGTCATTATAAATCAGTAAGTCTTCAATACTAGAAAGGGTGCCGGTACCGCTAACGATTGGATTTAATGTTTTGTTTTGAATGTCAGCTAAGCCCAATACTTTGTTACTATCGATAAAAACTAAATCATTGTTTTTATTTGCACTCATTACAACCTCTCCAATACTTCCTTTTGCGCTTTCCTCTGAGCTAAAATTTTTATCTAGTTCATTTACTCTGAATATCCCGCCATTTGCGGTTAGGCAGTAAATCACACCGTTGATTTGAGACGCAGTGGCACAGGTGTCGTCGGTGCTGATTTGAGCGATTGTGCTCACATCCACATATTCAATTCCTTGAATTTCAAGCATCACAGTTTCAAGCTCGGCTGCTATTTCGGAAATACGGTCTTCTTGTGTTTTCTTTTCAATTGGCAAAGTGTTTAAAAGAGCGATTGCTTCATCGAGAAGTTTTTTCGCTTGTTCGGTATCGTCGTATATAAGGCTAGCCTCGGCGGCATTTTTTTTCTCAATAATTCGTTCTATCATGCTTTCAAAAATTGTGTTTTGTTTTTGATTTGATCGTTGAATGCCGAAAATGGTTAAAGAACCAGCCAGAACAATAACTACTAGTATAAGACCAAAGCTCGCATATTTTGTGTTAGGCGAGAGCGCTTTAAAGGAGTTTAGTTTTTCTTGCAGTTTGTTTTTTAGTGCTGGTGCTTTTTTAGTAGCATTTTTCGCAACTTTGTAGGCAGCCGGAGTTCTGCTAACAATGTTTTTAATTATGCTTAATAAATATGCGCCTGCTGTGATAAGAGCAACAATCAGTGCGGCTGTGCCTCGAATGAGTAAGCGCATTGTTTGTTTAAGCGCGCTTTTCGTGCCACTAGTTCCGGGAGCTGATAATTTTTTAAGCACCGGACTTGTGATACTTATTACCCATTTTGCAAAATCAGGTTTTTGAGCTCCAAGTAGAACTTCGGTTTGTTCTTGAGTTTCATCAAGATGTTGGATTGATGAAAGTGGGTTGATTTTCTTTGGAGGCCCAGCTTCTGGCTCTTCAAGAACCTGGAAGCAAATTGCTCCGTAGGCAGTTTTTGGATTGAGGTGTTGAGAAATACGCTTTAAGGCGCCTGATGGAGGAAGCGTAACTAAAATATCCTGCATCTCGGCAAGTGTGATTTCCCGAGCTGAAATGCGGGTTGCAATATAAAAAATATCACCCTGGTTTAGCTCACCGTCAAGAACTGAAACAAAAAGTTTGTCCCAAGTAATGTCCTCATTACCTTTAAATTGGTCTTCTAGCTCGTAAATAACAAAACGCTGTTTAGCGCTGCGGTGCATGAAAAGCGTACTTAGATTACCAACTCCGCTGGTAAATATTTGATTGTCATTGATTACACCTATAACAACATGAAAATCAGAAAGCGGAATTCGCTTTTCCTCCTGCATTACAGCGCTAATGTCCTCATTGAGGGCTTGGAGAAGTTGTTCAAACCGTCTTGGTACATTAACATCTCCGCCCAATGTTTCTTTAAACCGACGCAATCTATCCTCGATAGTCTCGACCAGGCGCATTCTGGTGTTGTTTGGTTTTCCTAAAACTCGAACCAGCCCAAATATCGCATCCCCGGTTTTAGATAGGGGATAAACGATATTAGATATCAACAGGCTATCTGGGTCAGGTATTGAGCTATATTTCGCTGATTTGACTATTATCTGCATATTGTCAGATATTTTACTTTGACAATCATCATGTTTCCAGTTTACTATAAGTGTATACAATGTTAAAGGAGGCGGTAGATAAAATGAACACAAAAATTATGCCTCAATCAGCCATCAAAAAAACCAGTAAAGAAAATGAAGTTATGAATGCTGAAGTTGCCGACTTTAAAATAGAGCATTTATTTGGCTCAAAAACTAGAGTCAGATTAATGAACCTTTTTTTAGAACATCCAGAAAGACCACTTTATGTTCGTGAGGTAACAAGAAAGATTGATGCTCAGTTAAACTCTGTCCGCAGGGAACTGCAAAATCTTATCGAACTTGGAATTTTAAAAGAGATTGAAGGAAAAATTATTGATACAGAACGAGATGAAGATGAAAAGGAACTGAAAAAAACAGATAAGAAAAAATATTATGTTGTTAACCAAGCCTGTCCATTTTTTGAAGAGCTTCGAGGCATAATGAAAAAGTCGGCAGTAATGATGAATCGTTCACTGGTTAAGCAACTAGAAAAAGAGGGTAGAGTAGACTTGTTGATTTTAACCGGTCGTTTCATAGACAACGATTCTGTAGCCTCTGACATTTTGGTGATTGGTGAAATTGACCCGGAAAAGCTACAAAATGCAATTGGAGAATTTGAAAAAGAGCTAGCTCGTGAAATTAACTACACCTACATGCCTCGCGAAGAATATACCTATCGGGCCGAGGTTAAAGACAGGTTTTTGATGTCGCTACTTGAAACAGATAAAGTAGTTTTGGTAAATAAGATTTCAGCAAATATATGAGGAGGTTTTTATATGTAAACGGACAAGATATTAGTCACCTGGTACTTGGTCTGGCAACTGAAAAAGAGATTGATGTTTTAGATAAAAATGATGTTGGGCCGGAGGAATATTTAAATACTGTTCAGGTTTTTTTGAAAGAAAATAAGTTAGCGGTTTCTGATTTTGAAAAGATTTTTGTGGTCGCCGGACCGGGTTCGGCCACAGCTTTAAGATCAATTTTATCAATTGTTAATTCAATCAAATTTGTACTTGATGCAAAAGTATTTCCAATCGAGAAAAAAGCTGATGAACAAGATAGTTATACATTCAAACTTTGCCTGGAAGGAAAAATTGACGAAGTTGAACACAAAAAATATTTTTTCCCAATTTATGAAAATGCGCCCAAAATTACTTTGTCCACAAAGGATGAACTAGGAAGAGCATTATAGAGTAAAATAAAAAGGTGGTTATTGGTGTTCGGTTATTGGTGATGGAGGCATCACCAATAACCTATAATCTATAACCCATAACCTTTTTAATATGCCAGAATATGTAGATATTTTACAATCCGCTTTCATAGACCTTTGGGCCGGGATGGTGCTGTTTTTGCCTAAACTAATTTTTGCCATCATTGTTTTTTTGCTTGGCTTGGTTGTGGCTCATTTATTGCGTACATTAGTCGTTCGAGTAGTACAGTTACTTCGAATTGATGAATTAATGGTAAAACTTGAAGTAAAGGATTTCTTTACCAGAGCCGGAGTAAAATTAAATGTTGCTGAATTTCTTGGCTGGATAGTTAAATGGTTTGTAGTAATTGTGGCGCTTATTGCCTCAGCTGACGCTCTTGGCTGGAATCAAGTGACTATTTTCCTTTCAACTGTAGTCGGATATTTACCAAATGTAATCATTTCAGTGATTATTTTGTTAGTTGGACTTATTCTTGCCAATTTCGTGTTTGAAGTTGTTAAAGGCGCACTTGATGCAGCGAAGATGGAAAGCTCACAGTTTTTAGCAGGGATTTCACGCTGGGCAATAATTATCTTCAGTTTTATGGCAGCGCTTGTTCAGCTTGGCATTGCTCAATCATTGATCCAGGTACTATTTACTGGATTTGTAGCAATGATCGCTCTTGCCGGTGGTTTAGCTTTTGGACTTGGTGGACGCGAATATGCCGCCCGAATGCTCAGTAAGCTTTCCAAGGATTTGAGTAACAAACAATAAGTTAAATTTAAAAAACGCCTGGTTCGCCAGGTGTTTTTTTATTTCCCAGGTCTCCGGGAGACCAGATTCAATTAAATGACGATCATCATTTAACGGTCACTCTCATAGCTTTTTGCTTTAGATTTGTTGTCATTTTTTCAATGGCATAGCGCAGGGCGGTGCGAGGCATTTTGTCTTTATGTTCCATCACAAAATTAAAGACAGCTTCTTGATCAAAATTTGCGGCTGACTTTAACATCCAGCCATAACCTTTTTGCACCAGGTCGTCTGTATCATGGAGTAAAATCGTGGCAACGATAAAGACATCAAGATGATGTTCTCCATGGGCGGCGGCGGGCACGAAAGACACGGCCGCCGCCCTTTTGAGCCAGCGGTTTTTGGATTTTGTCCAGGATTTTATTGCGCCGGCAAGCTCCGGATATTTTGCCAGCATTTGGGCAATGTTATGTGTACAAAAATCATCGCACCAAGCCCAGTTGTGAATATATTTGTGAATCCAAGATTCAAGAATTTTGAAATCAGCTTTTGTTAAGTCATCTATTCGTCGTCTGATAAATGCAAAAGCAATCAGTCCGAGCTCAAATTTTCCAGTTCCAAGCAGAGAGTCACAGAGTTCAAAAACTTCTCGTTTTGTCATTTTGTCGATTTCTTTAAAATGCGCTCGCGCGATTTTTCGAACTGTGGGAGTTCGGACACCAAGCGGTTTAATTGGTTCTTTAAAAAAATTAGTGGCGCCAGCTTTATATTCTGGTTCGATGTAGGGTTTAAGCTCGGAAAGAAGTTGTTTGAGCATATGCGGATATTGTATCAAAAATTAGTTTGTCCACAATCTTTCATTGACAAAGGGATGGGGAAATGATGTATTGGATTAGTGGACGGAAAAAATTTAATTATTTATTTATGTCCAAAAAAGAAGAATTAGTAACAAAAACAGAATTTCAACTAACTTCGGATGAATTTCGAGAGGAGTTTAAGAGCGTCAGAGCGGAGTTTAAGCAAACTTCGGATGAATTTCGAGAAGAGTTTAAAGCTACAAGAGAAAGATTTGATGGTCTTGAAAATGCTCTTATGGATTTAATGGCTTTTTTGCGTGATCATGTGGCCACAAAAGATGATTTAGCAGAGCTTCGTCAGGATATGGGAAAAATGGGTCACGATCTTCGCGATTATACTGATCGTAAGGTTGGTAATTTGCGAGGTGATTTAGTTCAAGCTGGTGTTTTGTAAATAGATATCCATTTTAAACAAACAAAAAAGCGCGCTCTTCGGCACGCTTTTTTACTCATCAAGCGACAAGTTTGCTTCATGGAGGTAGTTGACCAGACTGATCAAAGAATCACTGTGGCGAAGAGACCGTTGTAGATTTGCGCTACATTCCTCTACTTCCAGGGGAGTTTTTTATCAGAAAGAGGAGGACATGTCAATAGTTAAGTGATCGACTCAACCCACTCTAAAATTAGTTTTTGTTGATGTGGGTGACAGCGACAGCACCACTTGATGTGGTCTTGCGCTTGCTTCCAATAGTCGTCCATATTCATCCATTTAGCCTCTGTTACTTCGCCATCAGGAAAGGGGAGATCTTTCGGATTGCCATTCCAAAGTACGGCGTAGTTTTCAAAAAATGCCCGGACATCTTCATTTCTACCTTTGTCGATAAAATGAAGATCGCTCTCTGGTACATCAATTCCAGCCTCTTCAGCCAGCTCACGCCTTGCTGTTGTGATAAACGAATCGCCAGCACTAACATGACCGCCAAAATAACTTTCCCATTTTCCAGGATTACCAACCAAATGATCGGCGCGTTTAGAAACTAAAAGTTGACCTTGGATATTCACTACCCAAACTCGGGCTGTTCCGTACCAAAAACGGTAAGGTTCTTGTTTTACTTCGCTCCTGGGTCTAGCTTCTGTCGGATTACCGTTTTCGTCAAAACACTGGAGTAATTCGTCGTCATGGTTCATGGTGAAAATTATAACAAATATGTTGATATCGGAAAACATTTATAGATCAGCGTTCCTCGGTTTATCCTCGATTTATATTTGACGGAAAGTATTATTTAGGTATAATCATGCTGCAATATTCCCGGATCGTCTAAAGGCAGGACATCAGGTTTTGGTCCTGAGAATCGGGGTTCGAATCCCTGTCCGGGAACCAAACAAGGCGAAGCGAGAAGCCAACTGCTTGGCTTCGAGCCGCCGCGTTAGTATGCAGATGTGCGCGTAGCGCACGATGAGAAAATGTGCAAGCCGTTTATATAGGCGCGTTAGCTTACAGATGTGCACACATTGCACGAATAAGAATATTAATTAAAATTTTTATGAAAAAATTTTTGGCAGGAATAATTTTTGCATCATTGTTATTAGTAGGTGCAGGCTGTATATCATCAGATTCTGTGGTAGTAGATGATTTGACTGTCGTGCGTCTAAGTGATTATAGTTTTATCTTACCGCAAGATAATTGGGAAATTTCCTCACAGCCAACCGAGCGTCAGGTTTTTATCGATAGGGGAATCGGTGATTATTTAGAAATTACAGCGGATATAATTGACGAGTCTGATTATATTGATTTCTCTACAGCTGATCCTGAAGTTCAAACTACCAATGTAACGGTTTATCGTGATGGTTGTGGTGGCGGTTGGTGTAAATTTTACGATCTTGTATTTGAAGATGGATCACAATATACGATTTTTTTCACAAGCGATATTCCAGTTAATGAAGATGACATGCTGGCAATTTTGACCTCGCTTTCAAAATAATTAAAAAAAGTCAAAAAAGTCGCGAAATGAACTCGCGACTTTTTTGGTGGAATACGCAACTCTTGTTTGCCTTTTTCTTGCAGAAAGAGAATACTATATTGCGTATGGTAAAACACATCAGCGTAAAAGATGCCCGCGTCAATAATCTCAAAAATATCTCGGTTAACATTCCGACCAAGTCCCTTGTCGCCGTAGTAGGAAAAAGCGGCAGCGGAAAATCATCTCTTGTGTATGAAGTTTTGTATGCTGCCTCGCAAGGGAAAAAGGTTGTGGCAAAAGTTAGTGGCTTGCCTAAGACATTTGTCGTTCCGCAAAGAATCGTTGTCCTCCCAAAGATGAGTTTAGGCGAAACAAACTGGAAGTATCTGCGCGATGCTGCAAAAGCAATTAAAAAGAATGAGTTATTAATTGTCGACGAGCCTTGCGCTGGCTTGGCTCATAAAGAACGCATTGAGGTTTTAGCGCTTTTGCGAGAGTTAGTGAAGCAGGGCGTTTCGGTAATTGTTGTTGAACACAATAAAGACATTATTGCTGGCGCTGATTATGTTATTGAGTTTGGACCAGAATCGGGCTCACGAGGAGGAGATGTGATTTTCGCCGGAACACTTACTGCGTATCGCAAAGCGAAAACTCCAACATCAAAATATGTTTTTTCTAAATTAGCCGAAGCAGTTGATTATTGCCGGGCGCCAAATGATCGAGCACTAAAGATGAAAAAACGCGAGTTAACCATTAAAGAAATTACTAAAAATTCTTTAAAAAATTATTCATTAACAATCCCGCTTTCTAACCTTGTCTGTCTATCCGGTCCGTCTGGCTCAGGAAAATCAACCTTACTTTCAGTTGTATATGGAGCGTTGTTTAAGGGGAGAAACGCTTGGAAGCTTCGCGCTGGCTTTAAAGACATTGTTGGCAAGGTCAATGTTCGTCGTTCCTATTTTGTTGATCAGCGACCGCTCAGCGGAACGCCAACGAGCACGCCGGCCACCTATATCGGCGCTTGGGACACCATTCGGACTGTTTATGCTAGCTTGCCAGAAAGTAAGCGAGCAAAGCTAAAAAAGTCGGCGTTTAGTTTTAATACAAAAGAAGGAAAGAACAAAACCTCGGCTGTTTCTAAGATTCGTTTTTGCGGTCTCTCGATTGATGATTTACTCAAAACTACGGTCGAAGATGCGATTGTGCTGTTTGCAGACTATCCGCTTGTGCAAAGAAAGCTAGGTTTTTTGGCAGAGGTAGGTTTGGGTTATTTGCCACTTGGTCAGTGTTCAGGAACATTGAGTGGCGGGGAAGCGCAACGCGTAAAGTTGGCAAAGGTGCTTTCTAAAAAACTCGGCGATCGTTGCATTTATATTTTAGACACTCCTTCACGCGGATTACATTTGAGTGATCTGCCAGTGCTTGTAAAAGTTTTCCAAAAGATTATTGATAAAAATAATACGGTTTTGATTGCTGACAACAGGGAAGAGTTGATGGTGAATTGTGACAAGGTGATTGAGCTGGGTTGTAAGTAAGAGAAGATTCATGCTAGCCTTATTTTATTATGAACGACTGTCCGGTTAAAACAGGGCTGGAAAAGGCCTATTCTTCCCATGTTAGATTTGAACGCCGAGAGAGCGGGGATGTTGTTGTTAAATCAATCGGGGCTCAGGCGCGCTGGGGAGAACTAAATTTTCACAAAATAATGAAGGCCCACGGCCTGCCGGCTATGAATGCCGTAATAGATGGTGAAGAGCTTATACTTGATTTTATTGCTAATGCGCAAACGCTGGGGGATTGCGAAATACCGGAAAATTTTAAAAAGTTTGGCCAAGCGGTGCGAGCAATGCATAAAATAAGTTTTAGCGCGCCGTCGTATTTTGATGAGAACGGCGCGCGCACAGAAATCACTTGGAACCAATTTATTAAACAGACAATTGATTTTGGACTTGGCAAACAGCGTAAACGAGGTGGATTTAACGAAGAGGAATCAGCGCAAATTATGACAGCACTTGAAAATCACAAATTTGCTGAACCAAAAATTATTTCACTTTTGCACGGCGACCTCCATCCAAACAATGTTATGTTTGCTGGCGACCGAACGATTTTATTTGATACGGCTGATTGGATTGCCGGCGGTGACAAGCTTTACGATCTCGCCCTAATTGCATTAGATGCCACACCGGAAAATCTTTTGGGATTTATAAAAGGTTATGGTGAAGATTTTACGCAAAATCAGAATGAACTAAACGCCTACATGTTACTGCGTGCTTTTGAACGCTGGCCAAATCCTTTCGAAACCCAAATTCCAAAAGTTGTTGAGAGGATTTTAAATTCAGAATTTTGAATCTGCCAGACAAAGCCTGATTAGGCTTTGTCAGAGAATTTTGAATTAAATCATCTCGTGCATTTTTCGTAATTTTTCTATATTTTTAAGTGTGCGTTTTAGATTAGCAGGGTGATAAACATCAACTTCAATTTTCATATTATCACTAGGGCAGAAGGTTTGCTTAAGCGCTTCTATCCGACCATTTCCGTCAAAAATGTAAAACTCTTTATCATTAATTGGTACGCCTCGTATGTAGGTTGCCGATGGAAGATATTTAGCAAGATCGTTTCTAGTTACTTTTTTGTTTTTTAAAAGTTTATTTTTGTGGATGTTAAGTATTTCAATGCGCTTTTTGGTGGCTTGGATTGTATTGTCTCGGTTATCCACTGGGTGAATAGGCCTTAGATTATAAAGCGGAATAAGGTTGAAGTTATTAGTTTTACTTGATTGTAAAATTTCAACTACAATTTGAGCCATAAAAGCATCTTTATAGTTCATTTCAAAAATTTCCGATCGTTTTTCAAATAACCAGCTCCAAAGCCTATTAATATCTTTTTTTAATTTTTTAATCGTTAGCTTTTTCATTTTTTCATTTTACCAAAATTTTAAATGAATGACATTATTTATTGTGATATAATCGCCTCATGGCTAAGGAGGAAAAAAAGAAAGATAATATTAATTATCGTGGCGTTTGGGAAATGATTGCACCAAGTTATTTTTCCCGAAAATTTTTTATTTTGGCACTTGTGCCAGTGGCACTTCTCTCAGCTGTATTTGGGATTGGTGAGCCATTTATTTACGGAAACATCATTGATCGGTTAGTGACTTCGGTTGAAAATAATTTTGATGTTTCCCAAACTGTTGACTCTGTTTTTCCGCTTTTGATTATTTGGGCAGCACTTGTTGTCTTAGCTACAATTGTCTCGGCTATTTATTCTTTCTTTTCTTGGAAATTAGCTAATTTAGTTTTGGCACATTTTATTCGCCGTTTATTTGATAGACTGCTCGGAATGGATATGAAAGTGTTCGAAGAAGAGCACTCTGGTGATTTGCTGGAAAAGTTTAATCGCGCTTGGGATGCTGTTTGGTGGATTACCGAATTTGGCATTCACCAGGTAATGGGAATGACTTTTGTATTTTTCGGTGCGGTTGGTTTTGGTTTTTACATTGATTGGCGACTGGGGCTGGTGGCACTCATTCCGATTCCATTTGTGTTTATTGTTAGTTTTTTTAATTTAAGACTTTCAGAGAAACATCAAAATGTTAATAGAAAATTTTGGGAGCGAATTGGTGCCCATGTAGGGGACAGTTTTGCGAATGTTACAACAGTAAAAAACGCAGCTGCCGAAGAGCGCTCTGTTACAAAATTAATGCGTTATTATTTTCAGGCATACAAAAATCAAATGCGGATCGATAAGGGTTGGGCAGTTGTTGATGCCACCCAGGGTGGAGTGTATGTTGGCGGCCGGCTTTTGCTATTTGTCTCGGGCGTCTATTTAGTGGCTAGTGGCGCAACTACAATTGGTGTGGTGGTAATGTTCTTGGGGCTGGCCGGGCGCTACTATGGTTCTGTTCAACAGATTTTGGCGCAGGCTCCGCATGGATTAAAATCAATGTCATCGCTTAATAGATTATTGCGATTGTGGAATAGCATTCCTGTTATTCAAGAAGCTGAAAAACCTATCAGCATGAAAAAGGTAAGTGGTGATATTGTCTTTGACGATGTGTCATTCACTTACAAACAAGGTCAAAAACATGTTCTGCGCGATATTAGCTACCACATTAAGCCTGGGCAAACTATTGCGCTTGTTGGTTCCTCAGGAGCAGGAAAATCAACTCTGGCTAAGATGCTTCCGCGTTTTTACGACCCAACCGAAGGAGCAATTTTACTTGACGGCGTTGATATGCGTCAGATATCTCTTAAAGATTTGCGTCGTAACATTGGGTTTGTGATGCAAGAAAATTTGCTGTTTCACGATACGATTTTTAAAAATATTGCTTTTGTTCGCCCTGGTGCTTCCAAGCGAGCGGTAGTGCAAGCGGCTAAGCGCGCTCAGGTACATGATTTTATTATGAGTACTCCACAAGGCTATGGCACGCAAGTTGGAGAGCGAGGAGTGAAACTTTCCGGTGGTCAAAAACAACGCATTGCTTTAGCACGAATTCTTCTTGCCGATCCTCCGGTTCTCGTTCTTGATGAAGCAACAAGCGCGCTTGATTCAAAAACAGAACACGATTTGCAAGCCGCGCTTTTGGAAGTATTCAAAGACAGAACAACGATTGTAATTGCGCACCGGCTTTCAACTGTGATTCACGCTGATGTCATTTTGGTGATGGAAAAGGGGAGAATTGTCGATATGGGCAAGCACAATCAGCTTATTAAAAAACCAGGACTGTATAAAGAATATTGGCAAATTCAGGCCGGAGGATATGTGTAAAATATATGTGCAAACGCCCGCTGTCCCTTGGGGCAGCGGGCGTTGAGGTTGCCGTGTTTGGATAATTATCCGAATGTGCTAAAATCACCCCATGATAAATATCGCCATTGAACAAGGAGAAGACAGACGAGATACTATCCGCCAGGCCGTAGAGCAGCTGGGGGACGAGTTTATTGAGCGTTGCAGAAATGCCAATCAAATTTTTATTAAAGTTAATCTTGTTGACCACGAGCGCTATTTTGCCTGCACTCATATAGATGCTGTTCGCGGTTTAATCGATGTGATTCGCGAAAGATCAAACACATCAATTTTAATTGGTGACGCAGGGTACCGGGGAACAAAAGCGGCATTTAGTAATTTCGGTTATGACCATCTTGGAGGCGAATATTCTGACATCACTTTGGTTGATTTAAATGACGATGAATTTGTCGATGGTTACACAATAAAATCAGATGGCAGTCAAAATCCAATTCGTCGTTCAAAAATCGCCACTAGCCCAGGATTTAAAATTTCTTTGTCGCCAATGAAAACTGATGCCAAAACCGGGGCCTCGCTCACAGTTCAGAATTGGGCAATTGGGACTTGGATTGTGCCGCCACGAATTAGCGCCAGTGGTCAGGTCTGGGCAAGGTGGCCATGGCTTGATAGCGAAGGAGAAGTCGCCCATCACCAGTCAATCGCCGAGCTTTTCAATCAACAAAAATGTCATCTCGGAATTGTAGATGGTATAATGGCGATGGAGGGCGATGGACCGGTGCGTGGTACTAGGATTGATATGGGGGTTGTACTAGCCGGATTTGATCCGGTGGCAGTTGACTCAGCGGCGGCAACGCTAATGGGTATTGATCCACTTGGAATTGGATATTTAAAAGCTTGCCACGAAATGGGTGTTGGTGTGGCTGACATGACTCGCATCAATGTCCCGCCAATGCAAATGGCTCAGTTGAGACGAGAATTTAAGAGAAACATAAAATCTGAAATCTGAAAAACGAAATTTGTTTAGAATTTATAATTTAGAAATTATCAAAATATGTCTACATGTATTTTTCCTGGTCGATTTCAACCTTTTCATACCGGTCATTTAATGGTCGTTCAAGGAATGATTAAATCTTGCGGTAAAGTTGTGATTGCTATTTGTTATGGTGATGCTCGTGAAGATGATTTGTTTTCAGCGGAAGAGGTGCGCGAGATGATTAGTGCTGCGCTTTTGGCCGAGGATATTGTTGACGCCAATATTGTAGATGTTTCCGATTGCGAAGATGACGCTGAATGGGTTGATAAGATTTTGGAAGCTGCCGGTAATCCAGAAGAAGTAAAGATGTGGACAGGAGACGATGATATGAAACAGATTTTTGAAACCGCCGGGCTGGCAATTCAAAATATTTCACCGGTACCAGGATTTAACGGGACAGAAATTAGAAAGATGATTGAGTCAAAAGACAGTACTTGGCGAGAAAAGGTTCCAGCCGGAGCGCTAGATGTTGTCTACGGAAAGTTTTTTAAAGAGTAGCGCTCCAGCCACTGGGTTACCGCCAAAGCCTCGCGCGATTTAGGGGCTGGTGGTAACCAGTGGCTTTTAAAATTATTTAAAAAGATGAATCGGCGCGCGGAGAGTCCTCCGCGCGCCGGTCTTATTTATTGATGTTCCTCTTTTGTTCGGGTTGTGGTATACTCTTAGCGCAGTAGTTAGCTTATAGCTTATAGCTTTTAGGCTTATTACTTGCGAACTAATAATTACTCGATTGAGAACTCGAGATCCCGATGAAGCATTTACTACCCCCTAGTAGAGCAGATTTCGGGAGATTTTCGTTATGCAATTTAAGTTAAGATCAAATTGGGCTCCGGCTGGTGATCAACCGCAGGCAATTGCCAAACTTACAGACAACATCAATCTCGGTCTTTCAAAGCAGACCTTGCTTGGCGTTACCGGATCCGGAAAAACATTTACCATGGCAAATGTCATTCAAAACACGCAAAAGCCGACACTTGTTATTGCTCACAACAAAACACTTGCCGCTCAGCTTGCCCAAGAATTCCGCCAATTTTTTCCAGAAAATGTGGTTGAATATTTTGTTAGCTACTATGACTATTATCAACCTGAGGCATATATGCCGCACTCAGATACTTACATTGAAAAAGAAGCACAGATAAACGACGAAATCGACAGACTTCGCCACCGAGCAACTCAAGCTTTGCTTTCTCGCCGGGATGTAATAATTGTCGCATCTGTTTCGTGCATATACAACTTAGGTTCCCCAAACGAATATCAAAAACAGGTTTTGCATTTTAAAATTAATGATTTTATAGACAGGACTCAACTCATTCGTGATTTAGTTAGTAAACATTACGAGCGAACAAACGCTGATGTTGAACGAGGTAAATTCCGTATGCGCGGTGATATTTTAGAAGTTGTGCCAGCAAGTGAAAATGAACTGATGTTGCGTATTGTTTTTGAAGAGGAACAAATAACAGATATTTTTGCGCTTGATCCAATCACTCGTAAAATTAAAGAGCGCTTACTTGATGCTTGGATTTTCCCAGCTAAACATTATGTGGCATCAAGCGACATGACGGCTGGCGCCATTAATAAAATCGAAGCAGAATTGAAAGATAGACTGATTGAATTGGAACAGGGCGGCAAGCAGCTCGAAGCGCAACGCTTAAAACAAAGAACCCGTTATGATATCCAAATGATTAAAAATTTAGGATATTGTAATGGCATTGAAAACTACTCTAGATTTTTTGATGGTCGAGAACCAGGCGAGGCGCCAGCTTCACTATTAGAATATTTCCCCGAAGATTTTTTAACAATCATCGACGAATCGCATGTAACTGTTTCACAGGTTAGAGGAATGTTTGCTGGGGACCAAGCTCGTAAAAAAACTCTTATCGAACATGGGTTTCGTTTGCCAAGTGCAATTGACAACAGGCCTCTTAACTTTAGCGAGTTTGAGGAGCGCATCGGCCAAACCGTGTATGTTTCCGCTACTCCCGGTGACTATGAATTAGAAGAGAGTTCGGCTGTCGTGGAGCAAATTGTGCGCCCAACTGGGTTAATTGACCCTAAAGTTATTATTTGCCCGGTTACAGCTGATGCAAAAAGAAAAAGCCAAGTAGAGGATGTAGTTGAGCGCATTAAAGATCGAGTTATAAAAAAAGAGCGTGTGCTCGTGACAACACTCACCAAAAAAATGGCTGAGGATTTAACTGGCTATTTGGTTGAGCGAGGGATTAAAGTTCAATACTTGCATTCAGACATTTTAACATTCGAGCGGATTGAAATCTTAACCAAGCTACGCCAGGGTGAATATGATGTTATTGTTGGCGTTAACTTATTGCGAGAAGGTCTTGATTTACCCGAGGTTTCGCTGGTAGCAATTCTTGATGCTGATAAAGAAGGATTTCTAAGATCTGAAACATCACTGGTGCAAACCATTGGTCGGGCAGCGCGTAATGTAAACGGCGAAGTTATTCTTTATGCCGATGTAATGACCGGGTCGATAAAACGCGCTTTAAAAGAAACAGATCGTCGTCGCAAAATTCAGTTGGCTTATAACAAAAAACATGGCATTACGCCAAAATCAATTATAAAATCAATTGGTGACATTCGTGAATTGATTCCAGAAAGGGAGGCGGACATTAAAAAGATTTTGAAAATTGAAATGACAGTCGAGCCACATGAGATAGAAGAGGTGATTAAAGAAAAACGAGAAGAGATGAAAAAAGCGGCGCGAGCAGAACTTTTTGAAACCGCCGCGTTGTTGCGAGACGAGATTGATGAATTGCAAGCGGAGTTAAATAAGAGCTGAAAATGACGCTGAATGGGTTGAACATGAGCGGAAGAAGAATGATATTAGGTTTAAAAAATCTCCGAGATAACTAGACGATCGTCTAGTTATCTCGGAAAAATAAAATATGCAAGATAAAATCGTAATTAAAGGTGCGCGGGAGCATCCCACTTCGCCCTTCGGGCTATGTTAGGGATTTAAATTACAATTATGAAAGATGAAATAATTATCAAGGGTGCGCGGGAGCATAACCTAAAAAACATTAATGTTACCATACCGCGCAATAAGCTGGTTTGTATTACTGGGCTTTCTGGATCTGGAAAATCAAGTTTAGCTTTTGATACTATCTTTGCCGAAGGCCAGCGCCGCTACATTGAATCACTTAGCTCCTATGCTCGACAATTCCTAGGACAAATGCATAAACCAGATGTCGATGAAATTGAAGGGCTTTCGCCAGCAATATCGATAGATCAAAAAGCGCATACTCGTAATCCGAGATCGACTGTAGCAACTGTTACAGAAATCTATGATTATTTGCGCGTACTTTACGCTAGAATCGGTGAAGCGCAATGTCCAAATTGTAAAAAATCAATTGCTAAGTTAACAGTAGACGAAATGACTGATGCAGTGCTTGATAGGGTGGCTCGAGGCGATTTTAAAGATAAAGATGCGGTTAGAATATTGGCGCCAGCGGTTAGGGGCAGAAAAGGTGAGTATTATCAGTTGCTTTATGATTTGTATAACAGCGGTTTTGCAAAAGTGCGTATTGACGGCAAAGAACATGCGCTCAGTGAAAAAATTACACTTTCTCGGTATAAACAGCATACCATCGAAGTTATTATTGATACTTTAGCTGTTTCAGTACTTCGAGCGCCAAGTAAGGAAATTCGTCAGCGACTAAGTGAGGCGCTTGAAACTGCACTTGGTCATAGTGGCAATGTTGCCCTAGCCGAGATTGGAAAAGAAGAAGTTACATTTTCTGCAAAGTTTAGTTGTGTTGAGTGTGGTTTTGCGTTTCCAGAAATTGAACCGCGTTTGTTTTCTTTTAACAGTCCATACGGTGCTTGTTCAGCTTGTGGAGGATTGGGAACCAAAGAATTATTTGGAGAAGAGGCTTGCAGTGTTTGCGCTGGCGTGCGCTTACGACCAGAGGCGTTAAGCATTTATATTGGCGGAAAAAATATTTGCGAGTTTACAGAGCTAAATATCGACAAAGCAGTGGAGTTTGTACTAAACATTTCTCTTTCAGAAAGACAGCAAGAAATTGCAGGCATGGTGCTGAAAGAAATTGAAAATCGAATATCTTTTATGCTTGATGTTGGGCTTCATTACTTAACACTCAATCGAAGGGCGGGGTCACTTTCTGGTGGCGAAGCGCAAAGAATTCGTTTGGCTTCTCAGATTGGATCAAGGCTAGTTGGAGCGCTTTATGTGCTAGATGAGCCAACGATTGGTTTGCATCAACGCGATAATGAAAAATTAATTAGAACACTGGAAGGACTACGCGATTTAGGCAATAGCGTGATTATAGTTGAGCACGATGAAGATACTGTAAGGCGAAGTGATTATATGCTCGAAATCGGGCCTGGCGCTGGCGTGCATGGTGGCTATGTTGTAGCGGAGGGCAATGTTCCAGAAGTTTTTAATGATCCAAAGTCACGAACCGGAGCATATTTGCTGGGCAAGGAAAAAATCCCAGTTCCAATAAAACGGCGAGCAATAGGTCGGGATGTAATTAAAATTAAAAAGGCAACGGCAAACAATTTAAAAAATGTTGATGTTGAAATTCCATTGCGAAGATTTGTTTGTGTAACAGGTGTATCTGGTTCAGGAAAATCAACCCTTATTCATGACGTAATGTACCGCGCAATATCAAAAAAACTTTATAAAACAAAAGCAGAGCCAGGAGCACATTTAGCTGTGCTTGGAACAGAATATATTGATAAAATTATTTTAATGGATCAGTCCGGAATTGGTCGTTCTTCAAGATCGAACCCCGCAACTTATACTGGAGCCTGGGGACCGATTCGAGAATTATTCGCAGAAACTGTTGAGGCAAAATTCCGCGGCTATAAGCAGGGAAGATTTAGTTTCAATAGACCAGGCGGGCGCTGTGAAAATTGTGAAGGTCATGGGCAGATTGCAATTGAAATGCATTTTTTGCCAATAGTGTATGTTGAGTGTGATGTTTGTGGAGGAAAGCGTTTTAGTCGCGAAACACTTGAGGTAGAGTGGAATGGAAAGAACATCAATCAAGTTCTTCAGATGACAATAGAAGAAGCGAAAGAATTCTTTATTGATGTT
>Ga0210012_1000798_pt1 | contig 34260 bp, 37 predicted proteins | sample CryGeymeta201504_FD_183974 | JGI IMG/M metagenome (GOLD analysis project Ga0210012, IMG submission 183974) | Groundwater microbial communities from Crystal Geyser aquifers in Utah, USA - Crystal Geyser metaG 2015-04 (SPAdes) (version 2) | ecosystem: Environmental > Aquatic > Deep subsurface >... | reverse complement strand
CGACGACGGGTGCAGGCGCGGGCGCCGCGTCAACCACGGGCTGCGGCTGTGGTTCTTGCGTGGGGCCGGGTCTGATCACGACACCCGGCGTCAGCGGGCTGGCTGCACTGGTTCTGAGATCGCCAAGCTGTGTCAGGAACCTGAGTCCGGAATACGGGTTGAAGAATTTGGGCAGATCGCCGCCAAAGGTCGCATCTCCGCGATCGCTGCTCAGTGCCAGGACCCGCTTTTCGCCCTGAAAGAAGGACAGTCCTACATTTTCAGCGCCTGGGGCCGGGGTTGCATCGACGACGGGTGCAGGCGCGGGCGCCGCGTCAACCACGGGCTGCGGCTGTGGTTCTTGCGTGGGGCCGGGTCTGATCACGACACCCGGCGTCAGCGGGCTGGCTGCACTGGTTCTGAGATCGCCAAGTTGTGTCAGGAACTTGAGTCCGGAATACGGGTTGAAGAATTTTGGCAGATCGCCGCCAAAGGTCGCATCCCCGCGATCGCTGCTCAGTGTCAGGACCCGCTTTTCGCCCTGAAAGAAGGACAGTCCTACATTTTCAGCGCCTGGGGCCGATGGGTCAAGCAGAGTGCCGCCAAACCTTGCATCCGAGATGCGATTGAACAAAGAGGAGAGTCTGAAAGTCGTGGAGCGCATGTGTCTACCTCCGGGCGGACATGTGAGTGACTGCGACATGCTCGGCCATCGCCGTTGCACATGTCGGTCTTTCGGTCATGGGAAGCGAGAAAACTGGCACAGACAGCAAGCAGCCCGTCAGACCAGGAACCCAATTATCCCACCCCTGCTCGAAAGCGGGGGATTGTATCGAAAACGCGGATAATGGTCTTTTTCTGCTCGTTTCGTTCATCGGAACCCTACAGTGTTTTGGGTCAGTGCGGCTAGGTGTGCTGTGCTGGTGCGGTGCGCAGATCTTCGAGTCTTGGCGAAAAGCTGCTTAGTCTTTCGGCGTGTTCTCGCGCATCGTTTCACTGGTCAGATGTTTTCCAATTTCAATCGAGGCTCAGACTTGCCTCTGGAATGGGACCAAAATTAGGCTATTGCGTGGTCCGCTCGGATCGTTTTCGCAGCATTTGAAAGAACAACGGCTAGGCCCGCGCCTTATTCCAGCGCGTAAGAACAATCTGCCGATGGGCGTGAGGACCGGGGTATCGACCTTCAGTCGCTCCTGGTTGGTCGCGCGAGATTGTCTATCCGACGGGTTCGGACGGCGATACTGCACGGCGCCCTAGATGACCCTTCCGATTTGACGGAAACGAGAATAGACCCCGTGGAAGGCAAGGGATTGTAAACCAGTTGGAAACTTGATCGGCAAATTCGGGCAGGACGGTTTCAATCGCGGCAAACACTTGATAAATAGAGCAGGGGACAACATTTCATCCGCAGGATGTGCATTGCTCGGCGTGGCGAACATCTAACATCTGGCGGCAGCAGACCTTGAAAGCAGGATTTTCATGTCATCGGACACGTATCTTTCCGAATCGCCCAGACTGCTTGGCCTCACCAATTTCTGGGGCCTGTTCTGGCTGCTGATTGCGACCATTTCGGCCGGGCTTTACTTCTCGAACGGAATCAATGCGCTGCTTGAGGCATGGCAATTGCCGGAGTATAGTCACGGGCCGATCATCCCGGTGCTCTCGTCGCTCTTGTTCTTGCGGCAACTCAAGACCGTTCCGATCGATCCCGGTCCCAAGAGGAACCGTTGGCCGGGCGTTGCGCTGGTGCTGTTCGCGCTTTTGTTCGGGGCGCTCGGCATTCTCGCCAACATTGACGATATCGTGGCCTATGCGTTGATTCTGTGGGTCGGGGGCATTCTGCTGATCAGCTGGGGCTGGGATACGGGGCGGCATTTCTGGCCGCCCGTGGTGCATCTTGTCTACATGCTGCCGCTGCCGGGGGTGATCTATTACAAGACCACCACCTATCTGCAATTCGTGTCCTCGGAACTGGGCGTCTGGTTTCTCAAGCTCTTGTCGGTGCCGGTATTCCTTGATGGCAACATCATTGATCTGGGCATCATGAAGCTGCACGTCGCCGAAGCCTGTTCGGGGCTGCGCTACATGTTCCCGATTCTCAGCTTTTCCTATATTTTCGCGGTGCTCTATCAGGGGCCGATCTGGCACAAGGCGGTGCTGCTGGTCTCTGCCGTGCCGATCGCCATCTTCATGAATTCGGTGCGCATCGCGGTCGCCGGCGTGATCGTGCAGGAATATGGCCAGGAATGGCTGGAAGGGTTCACGCATTTCTTCGAGGGTTGGGTGATCTTTCTGGCCTGCATCCTGATCCTGTTCGGTCTTGCCTGGTTGATGCTGTTTCTGCATCCCAAGCGCCTGAGCCTGACCGAGGCGCTGGATCTCGATACCACGGGCCTCGTCCCGCAATTCCTGCGCCTGCAATTCGTGCGTCCCTCTTCGGCGCTGGTCACGGCGGCGCTCGCGGCGATGATCGCGGCGGCGGCAATGATGGCTTTGCCGGAACGCGGCGCCGTCACCCAGAGCCGCGATCAGTTTGCCCTCTTTCCGCGTGAAATGGGCGGCTGGCGGCAATCCGGGCCGCGTGAACTCCTGTCCGAGGGCGTGGCGCAGACCCTCGCGGCGAATGATTATCACCAGGTCAATCTGGTCAATCCGGAGGCGGCGGCCCCGGTGGGGCTGTTCATGGCGTGGTACGAGGATCAGAGCCGGGGGGGCGTCCATTCGCCCGAGATCTGCCTGCCGGGGTCCGGCTGGGAGATCGCCTGGCTCGAACGCAGCGATATCGCGGCGCAGATGGGGTCGCAGACGCCATTCGACATCAATCGCGCGATCATCCAGAAGGGTGAGACGCGGATGATGGTCTATTACTGGTTCCAGCAAAAGAACCGCCGCATCGCCTGGGATTTCGCCGCCAAGTATTGGCTGATGGTGGACGGCATCACCACCGGGCGCAGCGATGGCGCGCTGGTGCGGCTGACCACGATAATCGGCCCCGGAGAGGCCGACGCGGACGCCGAGGCGCGCTTGCAGGAAGTGCTCACGGGCCTCGTCCCCGTCCTGCCCCGGTTCATCCCAGAGGGATGATACTCTTGGATTTCATACTTCAGAGCCTTTGTACTTAAGAAATTGGTTTCGTAACAGGGCGAGACACAATTTATGTGGAACCTTCAGTAAAGCGTATCATGACAGAACCACTTCGTTATTATTTTGTCCTTCCCGGATTGGATCGCATTGTCGGAGGCAACAATGTACTCCTTTGGCTGGCCGAGACTCTTAGGGTTGAGGGTTACACTACAGCAGCCCTTTATCCATATGATCGCTACCGATATCCTTTCGAGGAATACCGAGGTGAAACTGTTTATCACCCTGGGCTTAATCGTATGATGAATCCGAACTTGCGCCAAAGAGTTTGGCTTTGGCATAAACTTCGCAAGTTTTGCAACGGCCCTCCCAGCAGTGTATTCAATGCAACGCCGAATGACGTTTTCGTTCTGCCGGAGTTCATTTATCCGCTCTGTATGCGAGGTCTTGGGACTGCGAACTATGTTTTGGTCGCTCAGGACGTTTTTGGTTTCACCCGAGCGTTCGTCAAGGACATCGAAAGCGGCACACCTAGGTATCCAAGCCTGAACGCTATTCTAACAACTTCTGCGGCGTCAAATGAAGCTACCTCAATGTTTTTGGAACGGCACTGCCATAGGCTTCAACTACCTGTTGCTTCGGAGAAATTACGCTACAAGGCGGAAAAGAAACTTCAAATCGCCTACATGCCCCGAAAACGCAAAGAAGAAGCGGGATTGGTGGTAGCGGCCTTGCGTACGAGGTTTGGGCTAAAGGATATTCCGATCATTTCCATTCAAGGCGTCAGCAATGACGAACGCAACAGAATCATGTCCGAGAGCCTGATCTTTTTATCTTTTTCGGAACAGGAAGGATTTGGACTGCCCCCAGCAGAGGCCATGGCGACGGGATGCATTGTGATCGGATATACTGGGGTTGGTGGCAATGAATATTTTTCGACAGAGACTGGGTTTCCGATAGAGGACAATGATATCCTGACATTCGTTCAGACCGTGGAACAAGTAGTATCCCAGTTCAGAACAAGCCCTCAATCCCTCACCCGTATACGTCGGCATGCTGCCAACAAAATCGCGAAAGAGTATGGTGAAGCGAATGCTCGTTCCATTGCCCTTGCTGTTTGGAAGCAGATTGATGAGGAAATAAAATCCTGCCGAACTGCACGCGCATCAACAGTCTTCGAAAGTTGACAGGTTTAACCTGACGACACGGCGTAAACACTTTCAATTAACGCAAACGATTCTTGATTGTTCGCGCACTTTGTTAAGCGTATCGCGCAACTGTCTTTGTCCTTTCACATGAATCGATCCCAATGCCCCCTTTCCTTCGTCGCCTGATCCGGTCCCTGCGCGGCGAGAGCCTCACGGCGCGCGCCGGGCGCAGCGCGCTCTGGGCCGTGGGCGGGATGGCCACCTCGCAATTCCTGCGCCTTGGCTCCAATCTGGTGCTGACAAGGCTGCTTTTTCCCGAGGCGTTCGGGCTGATGGCGCTGGTGCAGATCTTTCTCACCGGTCTGCAACTCTTTTCCGATATCGGCGTGCATGCCTCGATCATCCAGAATGACCGGAGCCGCGAGCCGGCGTTTCTTGACACCGCCTGGAGTCTCGCGCTGCTGCGCGGTGTTGCGCTCTGGCTGGCCGCCTGTGCGCTGGCCTGGCCCATGGCCGCGCTCTATGACGAGCCCCAATTGGCGGTGCTTTTGCCGGTCCTCGGGCTCAGCACGGTCATCAACGGCTTCCTGCCGATGCGGGTCTTTACCGCCAATCGCGATCTGGTGTTGGGGTTGCAGACCCGGCTCGACATCATCGCCCAACTGGCCGGGATCGTCGCGATGATCTCTCTGGCGCTGCTGCTGGAGTCGGTCTGGGCGCTGGTCTTTGGCTCTCTTGTCTCGTCTGCCGTTGGCCAGATCCTCAAGTGGCGTCGCCTGCCCGGTCATCGCGAGCGGTTCCGGATCGAGCGGTCCGCCGCCGGTGAGCTCATTCATTTCGGCAAGTGGATCTTTCTCAGCACGATCTGCGGTTTTCTGGTCAATCACGCCGACCGCGCCATCCTTGGGAAGTTCATCTCTCTCGAAATGCTGGGCATCTATTCGATCGGCTTCATGTTCGCCGGTCTGCCGATGATGCTGGCGGGGCCACTGGTAGGCAAGATCGTCTTTCCGCTCTACAAGCAGCGCCCCCCCTCGGAGAGCGCCGAAAACCGCGCCAAGATCTTTCGTATGCGATGGCTGCTCACCGCCGGGCTGCTGAGCCTTTCGGCAATCCTCGCGTTTTCGGGGGACTGGCTGGTGCACCTGCTTTATGACGACCGCTACCGGCTGGCGGGGCCGATCCTCGTGGTGATCGCGGTCGCGCAGATGCCGACCGTCATTCTCAGCAGCTATGACCAACTGTTGCTGGCGGCCGGCGATTCGCGGCGCTTTCTGACCCGGGTGGCGACGAGTGCCGTGGTGCAGGTTGCGCTGCTGATCGTGGGCGTGATGTCTTTCGGTATCCTCGGGGCCGCTGTGGCGGGGGGGGCGACGGCGCTGATCGTCTATCCTCTTCTGGTCAGATTGATCCGGCGATACGACGGATGGGATCCCCGACACGATGCCACCTATGCTGCGCTAGCGCTGGGGATCGCGGCGCTTGCGCTCTGGGTCAACCATGGCGCGATCGCCATTCTGATTGCCGAGACGGTGCCGCAATAATCCGGCGCTGGCAGCGCGATCTTTTCACGCCCGCGGAAGGCGCGCTGCAACGTGTCTGATTCCGGTTGCACGGAGCGCCTTGTTTGTCGCGCCCCGCCACTCTACATCGGAGCGAATGAGATACATGATCCCCTTCCTAAACCGCCGACCGACTGTCGCGGTCATCCGCCTTGCGGGCATGATCGGGGCGGGCGGGCGCGCGCAGCTGAGTGATGAACTGATTGGTCCGGTGATCGACAAGGCGTTTTCCCGGGGCAAGCCGGTCGCGGTGGCGCTGGTGATCAACTCTCCCGGTGGCTCGCCGGTGCAATCCTCGCTCATCGCCGCGCGGATCCGGCGTCTGGCGGAGGAGAAGTCGGTGCCGGTTCATGCCTTTGTCGAGGATGTCGCGGCCTCGGGCGGCTATTGGCTGGCGGTGGCGGCGGATGAGATCTGGGTGGATGCGTCGTCGATCCTGGGCTCCATCGGGGTGATCTCGGCCGGATTTGGCGCGCAGGAATTGTTGGCGCGTCAAGGCATTGAAAGGCGGGTCTATACCGCCGGGAAATCCAAGAGCACGCTTGATCCCTTCCTGCCGGAAAAGCCCGAGGATGTGGCGCGGCTCAAGACGCTTCTGGCGCAGATCCACGAAGCGTTCATCAGCCATGTCAAGTCCCGCCGGGGGGCGCAGCTTTCTGAAGATCCGGATCTCTTTACAGGTGAATTCTGGCTGGGCCGACAGGCGGTGAGCTTGGGCCTTGCCGATGGTGTCGGGCATCTGATCCCGAAGATGAAGGAGCTTTATGGCAACAAGGTTCGGTTCGCCCGCTATGGGCGTCGGCGCAGCCTTTTCCAGCGATTTGGGGCGACGCTGGCGCAGGATGCCATGATGGCCCTTGAGGAACGGGCCGGCTACGCCCGGTTCGGTCTCTGAGGTGATCGTCAAGATCGTCATATTGTTTCTGGTCGCGATGGGCGTGCTGGCCATGTTCGGACGCCTCCGCTTTCCAGGGCAGAAACGGCTGAGCGAGGCCAAATGCAAACGCTGCGGACGCTACCGGATCGGCAAGGGTCCGTGTTCGTGTGAAAGGGACCGACTGAAATGATGCCATGGCTGTTGTCGAGCCTTGGGCTTGTGATCCTGTTGCTGGCCGGGGACGCGCTGGTCAAGGGGGCTGTCAACCTTAGCTTGAGAGTGGGCATCCCGGCACTGATCGTCAGCCTGACCATCGTCGCCTTTGGTACATCGGCACCGGAACTGCTTGTGTCGGTCAATGCCGTGCTGGCCAACAAGCCGGGCCTCGCGCTTGGCAACATCGTGGGATCGAACATCGCCAATGTGCTGCTGGTGCTGGGGCTGCCGGCGATCCTGTCGGTCTTGCACACCAGCGGCTGTCGCTGTTTCAAGTCCTACATCCAGATGCTGGCGGCGAGTGTCCTGTTCATCGCGCTGGCCTTTCGCGGCAGTTTCGACTGGATCTCGGGGGCCATCCTGCTCTGTGCGCTGGGCCTCATGCTCGCCGATGCGTTTCGCGATACCATGGCACATCGGCGCGAGATCAACAGCCGGGCCGCGGCAGATGTCGATGACATCGCGGATCTGGAAGGTTTGGACCCCGACATGCCGTGGTGGCAGATCCTCACCTTTCTGCTGCTGGGTCTGGTCGGCCTGCCTCTGGGGGCGGATCTTCTGGTCGATAACGCCTCGATTTTGGCGACGCGCTATGGGGTCAGCGAGGCGGTGATCGGTCTCACGTTGGTTGCTGTGGGCACGTCCTTGCCGGAACTCGCTACGACCGTGATGGCGGCACTGCGCAAGCAGGCGGATGTGGCGCTTGGCAACGTCATCGGGTCCAACATTTTCAACCTGCTGGGCATCATCGGGGTAGCCGCCCTGGTCGGGCGTATCCCGGTGGACCCGCAATTCCTGAAATTCGATCTCTGGATCATGTTGGGCACCTCACTTTTGTTGATCCCTTTCGTGTTCTTCAGGTGCGATATCGGGCGGATCGTAGGCATCGCCTTGACCTCGGTCTATCTGGCCTATGTCACGATGATCATCGTTTGAGCGGAGGATCGCCATGAGATGTGCGTTGGTCACGGGCGGGGGCAAGAGGCTGGGCCGGGCCATGGCGCTGGACCTGGCGCGTCAGGGGCATGACGTGGCTGTGCATTATGCCACCTCGGAGCAGGCTGCAGAAGAAGTGGCACAGGAGATCCGAGCCCTCGGGCGGCAAGCGATCACCCTGCGGGCGGATCTTCTGGATGAGGCGCAGGTGAGTACGCTGGTCGGACGCGCGGCCGAGGGGCTGGGCGGACCCATCACGACGCTGGTCAACAATGCCTCGATCTTTGAGCATGACACGATCGAAAGCGCGACCCGACAAAGCTGGGACCGCCATATCGAGAGCAACCTGCGCGCGCCTTTCGTGCTGACCCAAGCCATGGCCCGGCACGTCCCGCCCCCCCTTTCAGACGAGAACGGTGAGCCCATCGCGCAGGGGCTGGTGGTGAACCTGATCGACCAGCGGGTGCGCAAGCTGACCCCCGAGTTCATGACCTATACGATCGCCAAGATGGGTCTCTGGGCCTTTACCCGGACGGCAGCGCAGGCTTTGGCGCCACATGTGCGCGTCAACGCCATCGGTCCGGGACCTACGATGCAGGGGCATCGGCAGAGCGATCACCATTTCGCACGCCAGCGCAAGGCCACCATCATGGGACGCGGGGCGAGCACCGATGATATTACCGCTGCGCTGCGCTACTTTCTGAATGCGCCATCGGTGACAGGCCAACTCTTGTGTGTGGATGGTGGTCAGCATCTTGGCTGGCAGACGCCGGATGTGCTCGGGATTGAGTAAGGTGTTGGAGCCACCGCCAAAAGTTTTGCACCGCGCACTCGACGGTCACACAAGCGTTACAAAAATATCAATGTTTTCAACATTTTATCTTAGAAAAACTTTTTCATTATAGTTTTCAAATACTTAAAACAGTGCCTATTTTTTAAGCAATTCAACGAAGCGGGCCGAGCGTAACGAAAATTTCGCATTCACGGAAAGTTATCTTCTGAGTTATCCACAGGAATCGTGGACAGCTTCCCTCTTGCTCTTGCTCCGGTATCGTTGCAGCACGCAGCAAGAATCAGGACCGAGGGCCGATGTCCGACAGAGATCAGCAAAAGACCCCGAAAACCGGCCACGCGGTGATCCGCGACTGCCTGCGCGCGCTCGATGCCTCGCCCGGCGTTTACCGGATGCTCGATGCGCAGGCGCGCGTGCTCTATGTGGGCAAGGCGCGCAATCTGCGGGCGCGGGTGTCGAACTATGCGCGTCCCACCGGGCATACCGGGCGGATCGCGCGGATGATCTCGGAAACCGCGTCGATGATGTTCCTGACCACCGCCACGGAAACCGAGGCGCTGCTTCTGGAGCAGAATCTGATCAAGCAGCTCAAGCCGCGCTACAACGTGCTCTTGCGCGACGACAAGAGCTTTCCCGACATCCTTGTCACCGCGCATGATTTTCCGATGATCAGGAAACATCGCGGCGCGCGGCGCGAAAGGGGTGTCTATTACGGCCCCTTTGCAAGTGCCGGGGCGGTCAACCGAACGCTGGCGCAGTTGCAGCGCGTGTTTCAGTTGCGCAACTGCTCGGATGCGATGTTCGAGAGCCGTACCCGCCCCTGCCTGCAATACCAGATCAAGCGCTGCACCGCGCCCTGCGTGGGCCGGATCAGCCGGGCGGAGTATGCCGTGCAGGTCGGCGATGCCGAGCGTTACCTCTCGGGGCGCTCGACCGAGATTCAGGAAAAGCTGGCGGCGCAGATGGCCGAGGCATCGGAGGCGATGGAATTCGAGCGCGCCGCCGCGCTGCGCGACCGGATCAAGGCGCTCACGCAGGTGCAGACCGCGCAGGGGATCAATCCCCGCACGGTGGGTGAGGCGGATGTGATCGCGCTGCATCTGGAACAGGGGCAGGCCTGCGTGCAGGTATTCTTCATCCGCGGCGGGCAGAACTGGGGCAATCAGGATTTCTTTCCGCGGGTCGGCGTCGATGTCGAGCAGGCCGAGGTGCTGGAGGCCTTTGTCGGGCAGTTCTATGACAGCAAGGAGCCGCCGCGCGCGCTGATCCTGTCGCATCAGGTGGAAAATCCCGATCTGGTCCAGCAGGCGCTGAGCGAACGGGCGGGCCGCAAGGTGACGCTGACGGTGCCGCTGCGCGGTGAAAAGGCGGAGCTGATCGACGCGGCGCTGCGCAATGCCCGCGAGAGTCTGGCGCGCAGGATGTCCGAGACCGCGACACAGGGCAAGTTGCTGAAGGGCTTGGCCGAGGCGTTCGGTCTGCCGGCCCCGCCGCAGCGGATCGAGGTCTATGACAACAGCCATATTCAGGGAACGGATGCCGTGGGCGCGATGATCGTGGCCGGACCCGAAGGGCTGATGAAAAACAGCTATCGCAAGTTCAATATCCGGGGGGATGACCTGACCCCGGGCGACGATTTCGGGATGATGAAGGAGGTGCTGACGCGCCGTTTTCATCGCCTGCTGAAGGAGGATCCCGACCGCAGCGCAGGACATTGGCCCGACCTGCTGTTGATCGACGGCGGCGCCGGGCAGGTCAGCGCCGTGGCCGGCATCCTGCGGCAGATGGGGGGCGAGGACATTCCGCTGGTGGGCGTCGCCAAGGGCGTGGACCGCGACGCGGGAAAGGAGGAATTTCACCGCATCGGGCAGCACCCAATGGCGCTGCGCCACAACGATCCGGTGCTCTATTTCGTGCAGCGTCTGCGCGACGAGGCGCATCGCTTTGCCATCGGCACGCATCGCGCCAAACGCGCCAAGGCGGTGGGGGTCACGCCGCTCGACGAGGTGCCCGGCATCGGCGCCGCGCGCAAGCGCGCGCTTCTGGCGCATTTCGGCAGCGCCAAGGCGGTGAGCCGCGCCAATCTCGCCGACCTGCGCGCGGTCGAGGGGGTTTCGGATGCATTGGCGCAGAAGATCTACGATTTCTTCCACCAACGGGGCTAGGCGGGGCGGCTGGAAAGCGGGTTGACAGTGGATCGGCATAGCATGAAACTGAATTCAGGTTCATAAAGAGTCGCCCGTGCCGTCACATCCCGATCACGCCAGCTATCCGCAGTTTCTCGCCGCGCAGGTCGCGGGCGAGGCCAAGGGCATCCGCACCGCGACGGCGCTCCGCATTGCCGCCTGCACCCTGCTGGAGCGCGCGGCGCTTCGGGATTTGACCATCGCCGCGATCTGCAAGCGGGCGGGTGTGGCCAACGGCACATTCTACCTCTACTTTCCCGATCAGGCGCATCTGCTGGAGGATCTGCTGCAAGGCTTTGCCGCCTTTTTGCAAGCGGGAATGATCCGCGCCAGCCGGACCAGCCCCGAGCGCGGGATGCGCCCCGCGACCGAGGCCTATGCCCGCCTCTTCGAGGCCAATCGCGGGCTGATGAAATGCCTCATCCACCATCTCGATGCCTTCCCAGAGGCGCGCGCGGCGTTTCACCGGCTCAACCGCGAATGGATCGAAACCGTGGTCGCCGCGACCCGCCGCAGGCTGGCGCGCGACGGGCGCGATACGCTGAGTGATGCCGAACTCGCGCGCCGCGCCTATGCAATGGGGGGCATGACGGATCAGTATTTCTCCAGCCTCTATCTTTCGGGCGAAGCGGGGCTGATCGAGGTCTCGACAGATCGCGCGGCGGTGATTGCCACGCTCACAACCATCTGGGAACGGGGATTGCAGCCATGAGCCTGCTCGACCAAGCCGAATTTGCCAGCCCAGAATTCTTGCGCGCGCATCAGGCGGCTGCCTGGGCGGTGCAGAGCGCCCATGTCGCGGGGCATTCGGCGTTCTACCGGGATCTGTGGCAGGGGCGTGTGCCGCCCGCCGACCTGCGTGATCTGGCCGAATTACCGCTGTCGGACAAGGCGCAACTGCGGATCGCGCAGGCAGAGCATCCACCATTCGGCAGTTACATGGCCGCCTCGCGCCGCGACGCGGTGCGCCTCCACCGCACCTCCGGCACCACCGGGCAGGCGATGAATCTGGCGCTCTCGGCGCGTGATTGCGCGGTGACAGAGGCGGTGGGCGGGCGCTGTCAATCCGCCGCCGGCCTCACGCCCGAGGATACCGTCGTGCATTGCCTGAACTATCAGATGTGGATGGGTGGCCTGACCGATCACATGACCTTGCAGGCCACGGGGGCGCTGGTGGTGCCCTTCGGCGTGGGATCGAGCGAGCTGCTCGTTCGCACCATTCAGGAGGTGGGGATCACCGCGATTTCCTGCACGCCGTCATATCCGACGGTGCTGGAGCGGGTCATTGCCGAGAGGTTTCCGGGGCTCAGGCCGCGTGATCTGGGCCTGCGTCTGGGCCTCTTTGGCGGTGAGGCAGGGCTCGATGATCCGGCGTTCCGTGCGCGTCTGCGCGAGGTCTGGGGGATGGAGCCGCGCAATGCCAATTACGGCGTCTCGGACGTGTTTAGCAATTTCGCGGCGCAATGCGAGGCGGATACGCGGCTGCATTTCATGGCGGCCGACGTGCTCTGGCCGGAACTGATCGTTCCCGAGACCGGCGCATCCTTGCCGCTGGCGGCGGGACAGACCGGGGAATTGGTGCTGACGCATCTGCTGCGCGACTGTCAGCCGCTGGTGCGGTTTCGCAGCGGCGATATCATCTCCGTGGATGAAACCGCACCCTGTTCCTGCGGGCGCACCGGCTTTCGGTTCCGGGTGGTGGGGCGCGCGGATGACATGGTGGTGGTGCGTGGGCTCAATCTCTTTCCGACGATGGTGGCGGCGGTGATCAATGAATTCGGTTTATTATCAGGCGATTACCGGATCACGCTGGACAGCCTGCCACCCTATGACACCTTGCCTCTCGCGGTGGAGCTGGCGCGGGGGCAGATCGCGCCGGAGGGGCTGGCCGAGGCGGTGGCGGGCGCAATCAAGGCCAGGCTGGGCGCGACGGCGCGGGTCAAGGTGGTGCCGCATGGCACGTTCCCGCTGACCGAAGGCAAGACGAAACGGGTGGTGAGGGCCAATCCATGACCGATTTTACCTATGAAACCGTGCTGAGCGAGATCGTGGACGAGGGCGTGCGCTGCATCACCCTGAACCGTCCCGGCAGTCTGAACGCGATGAACCGTCAGTTGATCGACGATGTGGCGCGCGCCTTTGAGGAGGCCAATGCCGATCCTGCCACCCGCGCGATCATCCTCACCGGGGCAGGCAAGGCGTTTTGTGCGGGCGATGACCGGCGCGCACATGTGCATCCCACCTGCGAGGAAGAGGCACGCGATCTGGTGCGGGCGATCCAACGCGCCACCCATGCCATTGCTTTTAATGAAAAACCAGTGGTGGGGGCGATCAATGGCTGGGCTGTGGGAGGAGGGTTTGAATGGGCGATCAACTGCGATTTCCCGATCTGGGCCGAGTCGGCGCGCGGCTTTTTCCCCGAGGTGTCGCTCAACCTCTTTGTCACCGGCGGGGTCACGAGCGTCTTGCCTGCCTTGGTGGGGCTCAACAGGGCGCGCGAGATGCTGTTTCTGGGCGACCGCTATGATGCGACGCAATTGCAGGAGATGGGGGTGGCCTGGAAAACAGTTTCCGATCAGAACCTTATGACAACCGCGCAGGAAACGGCCCGCCGTCTGGCCGATCTGCCGCCGCTTGCCGTGCGGGCGATGAAGCGCGTGCTGAACTCAACCGCGTTCTGCTCTCTCCATCACGCCATGGATCTCGAGACGGAGGCGACCATCGCCGGGTTCATGGACCCTGAAACAACCCGGAAATTGCTTGACTTCTGAGCATCAAGGGCGCTTTCCCTTCCCGTTCTGACAGGATAGAAACTTTTCATGACGTGGACGCTGCCCAATATCCTGACCACGCTCCGCTTACTGGCTGCTCCGGCTGTGGCGGTAATGTTCTTATATTTTACAAGACCTTATGCAGACTGGTTTGCCCTGATCCTGTTTGTCAGTGCGGCTGTCACCGACTGGATCGACGGCCATCTCGCGCGCAACTGGAAACAGGTGACACGGATTGGCACGATGCTCGATCCGATTGCGGACAAGGCGATGGTGGTGATCGCGCTGATGGTGATCGTGGGCTATTCGAGCATGTCGCCCTGGCTGGTGCTGCCTGCGACGGTGATTCTGTTTCGCGAGGTCTTTGTGTCCGGCCTGCGGGAGTATCTTGGGGATACGGCCGGCACGCTGCGCGTGACGAAGCTGGCGAAGTGGAAAACGACGGCTCAAATGATTGCAATCGCGGTTCTTTTTGCCCAAGGCGTGTTCGAGCACTATTTTGGAATGTCGGTCTTTGGTATGGACAATCACATGGTGATTTCCATTATCGAGGGGCGCGAGGATGACGTTCACGGTCTTTTGTGGAAATATAACGGAATGGTCTGGACCGGTCATGTCGGTATCTGGCTGCTGTGGATCGCGGCCGGGCTTACGCTGGTCACGGGGATTGATTATCTCACGAAATCAATCCCATATCTGAAGGATGAGCGGTGATGGACGTGCTGTATTTCGCCTGGGTTCGGGAGAGGATCGGACAGCCGAAGGAGCGGATCGCGTCCAATCCCGCGACCGTCATGGATCTGGTTAACCAATTGCGCGCGAAGGAAGAACGCTATGCCGTCGCCTTTGCCGATCTCAGCGCGCTGCGCGTGGCGGTGGATCAGGAGCTGAGCGATTTCGACGCCTCTCTGGCCAATGCCCGCGAAGTGGCATTTTTCCCTCCGATGACAGGAGGTTAGGCCATGGATATCCGGGTGCAGGAGGCGGCGTTCGATCTGGGGGCAGAGGCCAATGCCTTTGCCGGTAAACAAACCGGCATGGGGGCGGTCGTCACCTTTACCGGGATCGTGCGCGATCTTGACGAGACCCGGATGACCGCGATGCAGATCGAGCATTATCCCGGAATGACAGAAAAGGCCCTTGAAAAAATCGCCACAGAAGCGTCAAGCCGTTGGAATCTTGGCGATATTCTGATCATTCATCGCTATGGACGCCTGCATCCCGACGACCGGATCATGATGGTGGCGACCGCCGCGCGCCATCGCGCCGATGCATTTCAAGCCGCTGAATTCCTTATGGATTTCCTGAAATCCCGCGCCCCGTTCTGGAAGAAGGAACTGACCGGCGCGGGCGACGGCTGGGTTGCCGCGCGGGACGAGGACGAGGCTGCGTTGACGCGCTGGTAAGGATGCACAGGCTGTGCAGCGTGGACGCGGGAGATGTACACATCCGCTCGTGACGCCGGGTTTCGCTTGCGCGGCGCGCGGAGGCGGTGATGATCCGGGCAGAGCAGAGGCGACGGAAGGCCAGACCATGACCGGGATCATCGAACAGTATGTCACCACCCTCACCCCCAAGGTGCGCGGCCGGATCAAGGGTCTTGCGCGGCTCGATATCAATGACCATGGCAGCGTGCTGCTGAGCGCGGAGGGCGCACGGGCGGGCGACGAGACCGCGGACGTGGTGCTGAGCGCCAGTGACGCGGTATTCCGCGCCATCCTCGCGGGCGAGCAGAATCCGGTGATGGCCTATATGTCGGGCAAGCTCAAGGTCGAGGGCAACGTGCAGCGCGCGCTCAAGGTGAGCAGCATCCTGACAGACGGCTAGGCGCAGCAGTCCTGCCCTCTCTGAACCGGTGGACAGGCGGACGAGCCATAGGAACAGAACACGCAGCAATCACCGGGTTTCGGTCTGAGCCCCGTCGCGCAGGCGGTGCAGGTGTGGAACCACTGGCAGCTGTCGGTGGGCATGTCGAACGTCTCGGCATGGCCGCACTGCGGGCAGGTCAGGATGGAGGTGAGGGTCAGTTTCGGTTTCTGCGTCGCCATAATGCAAATCCTGTCAGCAAGAGAAATCCGGCCAGTGTCGGAAAGAGCAGGGCATCGGCATAGACATAGCCGATGAGGCCCGAGAACCCCAGAGCGCCAAGCAGCCAGGGCAGGAGCGGGGTGAAGCAGCATACTGCCGCAACGGTGCTGCCGCCCAGACCAAATGCCAGCAATTTTTCTCTCATCTTGCCCCCTTTGGTCTTGTGGTTTATCGAGATGTGCATCCTGTAGGGGCTACAGAAGCAAGCAGAGAGGCGATCACATGATTGCGATTGGCGAGGCGGCGCGGCAAAGCGGGGTCGCGATCGAAACCATTCGCTATTACGAGCGCGCAGGCATCGTGCCGAAGCCCGGACGCGGCGCCAACGGGCGGCGGGCCTATACGCCCGAGGATGTTGCGCGGCTGCGCTTTGTGCGGCGCTGCCGCGATCTGGGGTTCAGCATGGCCGAGGCGCGGGCGCTGCTGCGGCTGGAGGAGGGCGACTGCGAAAGCGTCTGCGTTCTCACCGAGATGCATCTCGACAAGGTGCGCCGCAAGATCGCCGCGTTGCAGGCGCTGGAGGCGGAGTTGATCACGCTGACAGAACGGTGCACGCTGGGCGCGACGCGTTGTCCGATGCTGGACGAGCTGACGGACGCCGCCGCGCCGCGCCTCAGATCCGCAGGAACGGCTGAGCGAGGCGGGGCATGAGCGCGCGAAAGCGCAAGGGCGCATCGGTGGCGGCAAGGCAGATGCAATCGGCACCGATATCGGCCACCGGCGTGTGGTTGAGATCCTCGTTGACGATCTCGATGTCGCCGGGGCCGAAGCGGGAGACCTGATCGACAAAGGCACCTTGCAGCACCAGCGTCAACTCGGTGCCGCGATGCCCGTGATCGGGCACGGCCGCGCCTGCGGGAATATGGAGCAGGCGCGCGGTGGCCGCTTTCGAGGTGGGCAGGATCGCCTGCCGCACGCCCATGCCGACGGGCCGCCAGCGCACCGCGTCGAGATCGCCGCCGATATAGTCCTGCAAGGGGACGGGCAAAAGGCCAGCGCGGCGCGGCGCGGGTTTCACCTCGGGGCGGGCGGCGCGGATCCGCGCCATGGTTGCAGCGAAGCTGTCGCGCGTCATCGCAACCTCATCGGTCCCCTCAAGCAGCGCGCCGCCGACCGTATCGAAAGCCCCGAGCCGCGCGCGGCATTCGTCGCACATCGAGATATGGGTGGCCACAGTCAGGCTGAAGGCCTCGGGCAGAGAGCCAGCAGAATAGGCCATCATGAGGGCGTCGGTAAGGTGGTGTTGGATCATATTGGTCATGGCATTCACTTCATTGCGTGGCGCAAACGATCGAGCGCCAGTCTGATGCGGGATTTGATCGTGCCGAGCGGCAGGCCAGTCTGTTCGGCGATCTCGGAATGACTGAGATCGCTGAAATAGGCCTTTTCGATCAGGACCCGCTGTTTCTCGGGCAGGGCGGCGATGGCCGCGCTCAGTTGGTCACTTTCCTGTTGCAGGGCCAGCACATCGGCCTGGTCCGGTTCCGGCGCGATGCCCCATGTCAGGTCCTCGGGCTCGGGTCGTTTCTGTTTGCGCAGCGCGTCGATCCGTCGGTTGCGCGCAATGGTAAAGATCCAGGTGGCGGCGGAGGCGCGGGTCGGATCGAAGAGATGCGCCTTTTGCCAGAGCGTCGCCATCACCTCTTGTGCGCATTCCTCGGCCAGCGTGGCATCGGCGCCTGAGCGCATCAGAAAGGCCTTGATCCGTGGGGCAAAATGGCCAAAAAGCCGGGCAAAGGCGGCCTCGTCCCGAGCGTCGCGGATGGCCGCGATGCACGATACCCACTCCGTATTTTCCATATCCTTCGCTGTCGTCACCTGGCCCGGTCCTGACCGTTTGCCTGCGCCATGCGTCCGAATAGCACGCGGCGGCGGCAGCGGCGAGGGGGCGGGAGCATCCATCAGGGCGAGGGCGTCATACATGAGACCGTTACGCAGCAGTTGCGGATTTGGATCACTGAAGGGTGAGAGCGGGGAATCTAATCCGTTCCGGCGGTTCCTGCGTAAGAGAAGAATTGCAAATAGAGAACGGATCGACATCTCCATGCCATTTGAAGCAAGCGCCGCGGCGCGCAAGAAGATTGCCGTGATCGGCGCGGGAATTTCAGGGATGGGCGCGGCGGAGCGGCTGTCGGGTCGGCATGACGTTGTGTTGATGGAGGCCGAGCCGCGGCTGGGCGGACACGCGCGCACCGTGCTGGCAGGCAAGCGCGGCGACCGACCGGTCGATACCGGCTTCATCGTGTTCAACTACGCCACCTATCCGCATCTGACGGATCTGTTCGCGCGGCTTGATGTGCCGGTGGTCAAGAGCACGATGAGTTTTGGCGCCTCCTTCCGCGGCGGAGCGCTGGAATATGGGCTGGAGGGCGCGGGCGCGTTCTTTGGTCAGCGGCGCAACCTGATCAATCCGCTGTTCTGGGGGATGCTGCGCGATATCTTTCGGTTCAACGCGGGCGCGCTCGAGGCCGCGGCGGAGCCGGGGCTGACGATCGGTGGTCTGGTTGAGAAGATGCGGCTCGGGCGGCATTTCCGTGACTATTATCTGCGGCCATTTTCCGGCGCGATCTGGTCCACGCCGGTGGAAAAGATCCTTGATTTCCCGGCACATGCGCTGGTCACGTTTTTCAAGAACCACGGGCTCTTGGCTTATGACGAGCAGCATCAGTGGTACACGGTCGAGGGCGGATCGGTGGCCTACGTCACGCGGCTTGAGCGTGCGCTGCGAGACAAGGGCGTCGAGATCCGGTTGGGCGCGCCTGTAGCTGGCGCGCGGCGTCAGCTCTCGGGGGTCGAAATCCGCGCCCGGGGCGGCGATTGGGAGTTCTTTGACGAGGTGGTGTTCGCCACCCATTCCGACGACGCGCTGCGGCTCTTGTCGGATCCCGATGCCGAGGAGCGCGGCACATTGGGGGCGGTAGCCTATCAGCCCAACGATATTACGCTACATGCCGATGCCAGCCTGATGCCGAAGCGGCGCGCGGTCTGGTCATCGTGGAACTATACCGAGGCGCGCGTCAAGCGGGAGGGCCAGATCGATCTGACCTACTGGATGAACAGCCTGCAACCGATCCCCGAGGACGACCCGCATTTCGTCACGCTCAACACCACACGCACCATCCGCGAAGATCTGATCTATGATCAGGTGACGCTGCGCCATCCGGTCTATGATCTGGCGGCGCTGGACGCGCAGGGACGGGTGCGGGCCGGCAATGGCCGTCGGAACACATGGTTTTGCGGGGCCTGGATGCGGCACGGGTTTCACGAGGACGGGCTGGCGAGCGGACTCGAGGTGGCCGAGGCGATCCTTGGCCGCGATGCGGTGGCGGCGGCGGCATGAGGACGGTCGATCATATCGCGGGCCATACCTGGCACGGGCGCAAGGGCGCGGTCGAGAACGCCTTTCGCTATGGGATCGACTATGTGCTGCTGGATGCCGAGGCGGTGCTTGACGCGCCGCGTCTCTTTGGCCGCAATCGGGCGGGTCTGGCTTCGGTCTGGGACAGCGATCATGGCGGATCCCCCAAGGCCGGGCGCGGGGCGGTCTGGGTGCGCGAGGTGCTGGCGGCGCAGGGCCTGCCGGCGCCGGAGCGGATCGAACTGCTGGCGCAGCCGCGTATTCTGGGCCATGTATTCAACCCGGTCGCCTTCTGGATCTGCCGCGACGGGCAGGATGAGGTGCGGGTAATCATCGCCGAAGTGACCAATACCTATGGCGACCGCCATTCCTATCTGTGCCATTGCGACGATCTGGAGCCGATCACGGCGCAGGACCGGATCCGGGCGCAGAAGGTGTTTCATGTCTCGCCCTTCCAGCGCATCGAGGGAAGTTACGAATTCCGCTTTGACCTGCGCCCCGACCGGATCGGCATCTGGATTGATTTCACCGGCGGCAATGGCGGGGTGATCGCGACGCTGGTTGGCCCGCGCAGGCCGCTGAGCAATCTTGGCCTCATGCGGGCCCTGCTGCGCCGCCCCTTTGGCTCGCGCCGGGTGCTGGGTCTCATTCACTGGCAGGCGCTCAAGCTGTGGGGGAAGGGAGCGAAGTTTCACTCCCGACCCGTTCCGCCCGCCGAAGAGGTGAGCCGGTGAGAGAGGCAACGATGCCAATATCCGTGGTCCATGCGCCGCGCCTGCCGGGATTTGCGGTCTTTGCCGGGCTTCTGGCGGCGGCGGGGCTGCCGATCTATATCCATGCGCCGAAATATTACGTCGATGTCCATGGCGTGTCGCTGGCGGCCCTGGGCGCGGTGCTGTTCGGGTTGCGCCTGCTGGACGTGGTGCAGGATCCGCTCTTGGGGCGGCTTGCCGCGCGCTTGCGCATGTATCGGGCGGCAAGCGTGTGGGTGGCCGTGCTGGTGATGACGGGGGCGATGGCCGGGCTCTTTGCAATCACCCCGCCCGTCGCACCGCTCTGGTGGTTTGCAATCATGTTGAGCCTGGTCTTTTCGGGGTTCAGCTACCTGACCATCTGTTTTTACGCGCAAGGCGTCGCGACCGCAGCGCATCTGCCGGGGCAGGGCCATTTGCGGCTGGCGCGGTGGCGCGAGACCGGCGCGCTCATCGGCATCTGCGCGGCGGCGGTGGCGCCGCTGGTGCTGGGCGGGTATGCGGAATTCTCGTTGGGTTTTGCGGTGCTGGCGCTGGTGGCGGTGCTGGCCATGGCGGGGCAATGGCAGGCGGCGGAGGTGCCGGGCGCGGGCGGCTTTGCTCCGGTGCTGCGTGATCCGGTCGCGCGCAAGCTGCTGGCGGTTGCGCTGTTCAACGCCGCCCCGGTGGCAGTCAGCTCAACGCTATTCCTGTTTTTTGTCGAGAGTCGGTTGCAGGCGCCGGGCTGGGAAGGGCCGTTTTTGCTGCTGTTCTTCCTGTCGGCGGCGGTGGCGGCGCCGTTCTGGGGCGCACTGGCAGAGGCCTATGGCGCCAAGCACGTGCTGTTGGCGGGCATGGTCCTGTCGATTGCGGCCTTTGCCGGTGCGGTGCTGCTCGGGGCGGGCGATCTCTGGGCGTTCGGGCTGATCTGCGTGGTCTCCGGTGCGGCGCTGGGGGCGGACATGACGCTGTTGCCGGCGCTTTTTGCCGGACGCATGGCGCAGGTCGCGCCGGGTGCGGCAGAAGGCTTTGGCCTGTGGTCCTTTGTGTCGAAATTCACGCTGGCGCTGGCGGCGGTGGCGCTCTTGCCGCTGTTGCAGGCGGGCGGTTTCGCGGCAGGCCAGAGCAATGACCCCGAAGCGTTGCGCCTGTTGAGCCTGCTCTATGGCGGGCTGCCCTGTGTGCTGAAACTTCTTGCGATCGCGATCCTGGTTCGGATCCAGATCGCGGAAAGGAGCTGATCCGATGGTTGGTTTGGGATATGTCCTGTTGGGCGCGGCGCTCATGCTGGCGCTCGTCGTGATCAGGGAACGCTGGGCGGGCTTTGCCGCCCAACGGCCGGAGGATTACGCCAAAGGCACGCAGCAGTTCGACCTGCGCGAGCATCTGAGCGGGGCGATCAGATGCGAAGGCGTGATCTATGGTCCGCTCGGGCGGGTGGCGTCGCGCTTCAGCGGGGATTTCGTGGCAAGCTGGCAGGGCAACCGGGGGATCATGCGCGAGCATTTCGAGTATGACAGCGGCAACTCTCAGGATCGCGAATGGCGGCTCGATCTGGGCAATGACGGGTCGATCCGGGCCGAGGCCGACGATCTGGTGGGGCCGGGAGAGGGGCAGCAGATGGGGTCGGCCGCGCGGCTGAGTTATCGCATCCGGTTGCCGAAGGAGGCGGGTGGCCACGTGCTGAGCGTGACCGACTGGATGTATCTCGCGCCGGGGGGCGTGGTGGTCAATCGCAGCCAGTTCCGCAAGTTCGGGATCACCGTCGCCGAACTGGTGGCGGTGATGCGGCGGGTGGAGGCATGAGGGACTGGCGCGGCAAACGCTACTGGCTGGTTGGCGCGAGTGAGGGGCTTGGCGCGGCGCTGGCGCAGAAGATCAGCGCGGCGGGGGCCGAGGTGATCGTGTCGGCGCGCAACGAGGTGCGGCTGGGCGAGGTGGTGGCGGGCCTGCCGGGGCGCGCCCGCGCGCTGCCGGTGGATGTGAGCGACGATGCGAGCGTGGCCCGCGCCGCCGAGGCGGTGGGCGAGATCGACGGGCTTGTCTGGCTGGCGGGCGTCTATTGGCCGATGTCCGCGACCGAATGGAAGGCGCAAGACGCCACCGCGATGGCGGACATCAATTTCACCGGCGCGGTGCGGGTGATCGGCGCGGTGCTGCCGCAGATGGTGGCGCGCGATGCGGGCCATGTCGTGCTGACCGGCTCGCTCTCGGGGTTTCGCGGCCTGCCCGGCGCCATCGGCTATGCCGCCTCCAAGGCCGGGGTGATGGCCTTGGCTGAGTCGATGCAGGCTGATCTATGGCGGACGGGTGTGCAGGTGCAACTGGCCAATCCGGGGTTCATCAAGACGCGGCTGACCGAGAAGAACGACTTTAAGATGCCGTTCCTGATGACGCCGCAAGAGGCGGCGCAGGAGATGTTCGAACTGATGTGCGACGAGGGCAGATTCGTCCGGCATTTTCCGCTGCTGTTCAGCTATGTCTTTCGGTTGAGTCGTTTTTTACCGGATTGGATCTACTATCGTTTGTTTGCGTAGGATCAAAGACCTGTAAGGACGCGCGCGGCATTGCTATGCTAGGATGGCGCAACAGGAGGGCAAAACATGCTGAACATCACCGTGCACAAGATCGCGCAGATCGTTCTGATGGCGCGCGAACTCGATCGGGCAGAGGGTGAATTCCGGGCCTTTGTCGATCGGTTGAGCGAAGAAGAACAGGCGAGCCTTGTGGCTGTGATGTGGATCGGACGCGGCAGTTTCGAGCCCGAGGAACTGCAAGAGGCCATCAGCACGGCCTTTGAGGAAGCCACGACGCCCTGCGCGGATTACCTGATCGGCACGCCGCATCTGTCGGATCATCTGGAAAACGGGCTGGAGGCGCTGGGCCTGTCGGCGGCGGAGGACGAGGACGAGCTGATCCGTGGTGGTTGACGTGCTGACGCTGGCGCAGGCCCAAGGGATCGTCGCGGCGGCCTTGGCCGGGGCGCGGTCCGGGCCGGAGCGGTTCATCGCGGTCTGCGTGGTGGATGCCGGCGGGCATCCGCTGGCAATGCTGCGCGAGGAGCGCGCGCCGCCGCTTTTGTCGCATATCGCCGAGGCCAAGGCGCGGACCTGCGTGCTCTATGGTCGGCCGACGCGGCTGATGCGGGACTGGGCGGAAGCCACGCCCAACTGGTTTCACGGGGTGCGCGAGGTCGCCCTGGCGCGCGCCGGGTTGCCGCTGATCGCGAGCCTTGGCGGGGTCATCATCCGGGCGCCGGGCGGCGCGCTGATGGGGGCCTGCGGCATCGCCGGTGAGGCGGGCGAACAGGACGAGGCGTTGGGCGTGCAGGGCATCAGGGCGGCGGGGCTGGTGGCAGAGGCGGGGTGAAGATGGGCCGAGCCCGGCCCGCTCACAGATGATCCACCAGTTGCAGATGCTGCGCCAGCCGTTCTACCTCGGCGAGGTAGCGCGCGAGCAGTTTCGGATCATGCGGGGCCGGGGTGACGCCGACCGGAATTTCGCGGCTCAGCACCGATTCGACCGCCCAGGACACCGGCATGGACACCAGACGCGCCATCGCCGTGCCGCGCGCATCGCCGGAGGCGTCCATCACCCAGGTCTTGTGCCAGACGGGTCTGCCGTCGCGCTCGGCCTTGAGATCGACGCAGAGCACGACGCGGTCGGGTTCGCCCTCTGCATAGGCGTTGTCCTGCCAGAACTGATCGGACATTTCCTTGAGCCGCGCGTCGCCCGCAGGCCCGGTCAGCGTCTCGATCTCGGCAAAGACATCCTTCCACGCCTCGGCCCAGCCATTGAGGCGCAAGGTGCCGCGCACGAAGTCGCGCACCCGCCAGTCGGGATCGAAGTGATAATCGGCGATGAAAGGGATCGAATCGCGGTTGGGATAGACCTCGAAGGTTTCGGGCGTGGGCAGGGGGGCGGCATAGCTCGAAATCGCGTCCCAGGGCCGTGCGACCTTGAGTTCCGAGAAGGCGCGGATCGAGCGCGAGGGTGAGCGCAGCGCCTTGAGCACGCCCAAAGGCGACCAGCTGAACTTGTAGCGGAAGGGGTTGGGGTGCTTGGGCACTCCGCCGCAATAGGACTGGAAGGACAGGTCATTGGCCGCGTCACAAACCCCGGAGGCGCGATAGTCGGCCACCAGATGATGCGCCATCAGATGATCGATGCCGGGATCGAGGCCGATCTCGTTGACGAAACAGAGGCCCTTGTCGCGCGCCGCCGCATCGAGCGCGCGCATCTCGGGCGCGATGTAGGAGGAGGAGACGAAATGCGCCTGTTTCTCTAGGCAGAGGTCCGCCAGCAGCACATGCCAGTCGCCGGGCAGCATCGAGACGACGACATCGCCGGGGTGGAGCACTTGGGCTAATGCGCCCTTGTCAAAGGCGTTGATCCTGTCGGTCAGATCGCCGACCGTCGCGCGCGCCTTGTCGGTCGAGCGGTTCCAGACGATCACCTCATGGCCCGCCGCGATCAGGCGGCGCAGGCCGGGAATCGCCGACAGGCCGGTGCCGCACCAGTGGATTGTCATGTTTCAGATCTCCGTCATATGGGCTTTGTAGGTGGTGTCCGCCCGCGCCCAGACCCCTTGGTCGAGCCGTTCGAGCGTCATCAGCGAAGGCAGCAGTTGCGCCGCATAGTCCTGTGAGGATTCGACCGGCAGGAGCGAGGGCAGGTTGTCGATGGCCATGACATCGAGCGGCGGCGTATCCTGCACCCGCGTCACCGGCACGGCCCAGGTGGTTGCCGCATCATAGAGCGGCACCGGGTTGTAATCGCTGTCGGGATCACAGGCGACATCGCCGATCACGCTCAGGCGGCGGGGCTGCCCGAGCGCCGTGCGTGGCACGAAAACCGGCGTGCCGGGGCGGGCAAAGATGCAGTTGAGAAAGAGGTCATGCGCGAGGATCTCGGGGAACGGTCCGCCGGATGCGGTCTCGGCCATGTCCCAGCGGGTGACGGGCACCGCCATGGCCGTGCACAGATCCGCCGCGCCGGTGCCGACACGTCCGAGCGCCCCGATGACGATGGCGGTGGGGCGCGCGGCAGCGGTGGCGTCGAGGCGCGCGGAAAGATCCGCGAGCAGCGCATCGCGGCTGGGATAGGTCGCGACCGGCGGGCAGAGCGTGCCCTGGCGTTGCGCCGCCCAGGCCATGAGCGAGACCGCTGCCCCGGCATAGCCGGCCCAATAGCCAAAGGCGGCGACGCGGCGGCCGGTCTCATCGACCAGATATTCGAGATCGTAAAGCGTGCCGCCCCCGGCCCTGAACCGCGCGAGCAGCCGCCGCCCGGCATGTTGCCCCTTGAAGGCATGGCCGAACATGATGTGGCGATGCGGCAGGGGCGTGCCGTCCTCGGGCAGTTCCTTGAGCCCGAAGATGATGGCGTCAGAGGGCGCTGTGGGCCATGAATTTTCCGCCGCGATGGCGCAGCCCGCGGCGCGGTAGCCTTGAATCGGAATGGCGCGGTTGGGGCTCTCTTCCACCGTGACTTGGATGCCCTTCGCGATGAGGGCTGCCGCCCCCTCGGGCATGAGCCCGACGCGCTCCTCGTTCGGCCGCTGTTCGGCGCGGATCCAGAGATGGGTCATGCGCGGTCCTCAGATCATGTCGTCGGCGATGACGCGCGCCACCGAGGCGCGGGCGCGCATCGCCTCGGCAAAGGCCATGAAGCGGGGAAAATCGGCAACCTTGACGCCATCGCCCGCAAGCCAGGTCGAGGCCACGAAGAGATAGGGATCCGCGAGCGAGAGACTGTCCCCCAGAACGTAGGGGCCGGTCAGGATATGCTGTTCGATATAAGCGGCGCTTTCGGTCATGGTCTGCACCGTCTTGGCCTTCATGTCGGCAAAGGAGCTTTCCTCATTCGCCCAGCGGTGGCCGCGCGCCCGGTGGGCGTGGTTCACATGCATGGTGGAGGCGAGGTAATACATCGCCTCGCGCATCTTGGCCGCCCGAAACGGATCGGAGGGGCGCAGCCCGGCCTCTGGAGCGAGATCGGCGATATAGTCGAGGATCGCGCCAGTTTCGGTGAGGATGCCCTGCGCCGTGACGAGGGCCGGCACCCGGCCCTTGGGATTGATCGCATGATAATCGGGCCGGGTCTGATCGCCTGCCTTGAAATCGAGGCGCACCGGCTCGAAGGGCAATCCCGCCTCGTGCAGGGAGATGGCGACGGCGATGGCGATCGTGCCCTTGGCGTAATAGAGTTTCATGGCGTGGTCTCTCCTCGTCAGATGAAGGTGCGGGCATGGGCCCGCTCGGGGGTGTCGAGATGCGGGGTGGCGTTGAAGGTGCCCAGCATGAGCATGTCATGGACATGTTCGAGCCGGTGCAGCGAGGAATTCATCACCTGGAGCATGACCTTGGAGAGGCCCGGAATGTCGAGCCCGAGCGCGTGGCGCAGGGCCATGCCGATCACGCCCCCCGAGGTGACGATCAGGATGCGGCCGGGCAGGTGGCTGGCCTCGTCGATCAGGCTGGTGATGCGGGTGGTGAACTGCTCGAAGGTTTCGGGCACGTTCTGGAGGTCGCCCTCTGCCCAATGCGCGATCACCTGCGGCAGGTAGCGGGCGAACTGGGTGGCGTCGGCGGGCGCGGGGAGGCCGTGCTCTGCCTCGATCGCGCGGGCGAGGGCGAAATAGCTCAGCTCGTCAAGGCGCGGGTCCTGATCGCTGATCGCATAGCCCATGGCCTGCGCGGTGCCGGTCTGGCGCCGGAGCGTGCCGGTGAGGACATGGTCGAAATGCGGGTTGGTCTGCGCGAAATGCGCACCGAGCCATTCCGCCTGCTGCACCCCAAGGGGCGACAGGCGGTCATAGCCCGCCTCGTCGGTCGCATGGCTCATCGCCTGCCCGTGTCGCACCAGAATGAGCTCTGCCAAAGTCCTGCCTCCCCGCCCCGGCGCGACGTTAGCGCCGGTTGCGGCGGGGCGAAAGGTGGGGCGGGGAAAATATTCCGCCCGCCGCGGGGGAGAGGGCCGGGCAGGGGGCGCTGCCCCCGTCGCGCGATGCGCGACTCCCCCGGGGTATTTGGGCCAAGAAGAAACCGCAGGGCAGGACGTCAGGAGCAAGGCGGGGGCGTGGCGCAAAAATGTGGTGAGGTGTCGGGATTGGGGGACTGTGCGCTGCGGCGGCATGGTCTAAGATGAAAAGAGGCAAGGAGGCGCGCGCATGTCCGGGACGATCAAACTCACGCTCGATGGCAGGGAAATCGAGGCCGAGGCCGGGTTGACGCTCTGGGAGGTGGCCCATGGCCGCGGTCTCAGGATTCCGCATCTCTGCCACAAGCCCGCGCCGGGATACCGACCCGACGGCAATTGCCGTGCCTGCATGGTTGAGGTCGAGGGCGAGCGCACGCTGGTGGCGTCCTGCATCCGCGAGGCGAAGGACGGCATGGTGGTGCGCACCGATTCGGCACGCGCGACACGCGCGCGGAACATGGTGGTCGAGATGCTGCTGGCCGATCAGCCCGAGCGCGACGCGGCGCATGACCGCTCCAGCCATCTGTGGGACATGGCCGACGCGAATGGCGTGAGCCACAGCCGCTTGCCTCGATTGGAGCGCGACCGTATCCCGCTCTTGGATGACAGCCATGTCGCGATGCGGGTCAATCTCGATGCCTGCATCCAATGCGGCCTTTGCGTGCGGGCCTGTCGCGAGGTGCAGGTCAATGACGTGATCGGCATGGCCGGGCGCGGCCATGACGCCTGGCCGGTCTTTGATTTCGCCGACCCGATGGGGCAGAGCACCTGTGTCGCCTGCGGCGAATGCGTGCAGGCCTGCCCGACCGGCGCGCTGATGCCCGCCACGGTGCTGGACGAGCAGCAGCAGGGCGACAGCGCCGATTACGACACGGAGGTCAAGAGCATCTGCCCGTTCTGCGGTGTGGGATGTCAGGTCAGCCTCAAGGTCAAGGAGGGCCGCGTCAGATCTGTCGAGGGTCTCAACGGGCCCGCCAATGAGGGGCGGCTTTGTGTCAAGGGGCGGTTTGGCTTTGATTATATCCATCATCCCCACCGCCTGACCAAGCCGCTGATCCGGCGCGCGGATGCGCCCGCGAAGGGGCTGAATGTGGATCCTGGCAACTGGCAGGAGGTGTTCCGCGAGGCGACATGGAAGGAGGCGCTCGATTTCGCCGCAGCGGGTCTCAAGCGGCTCAAGGACGACCATGGGGGCCGCGCGGTTGCGGGCTTTGGCAGCGCCAAATGCACCAATGAAGAAGCCTATCTGTTTCAGAAGCTCATCCGGCAGGGATTTGGCCACAACAATGTCGATCACTGCACGCGGCTGTGTCATGCGTCCTCGGTCGCGGCGCTGATCGAGAATGTCGGCTCTGGCGCGGTCACGGCCACCTTCAACGAGATCGAGAATGCCGATGTGGCGATCATCATCGGCGCCAACCCGGTGGAGAACCATCCCGTTGCGGCCACCTATTTCAAGCAGTTCGCCAAGCGCGGCGGCCAGCTCATCGTGATGGATCCGCGCGGGCAGGGGATGAAGCGCTTTGCCACCCATATGCTGCAATTCCGCCCCGGCGCGGATGTCGCGATGCTCAACGCGATCATGAACGTGATCGTCGAGGAAGAGCTCTACGACCGGCAGTATATCGCCGCCTTCACCGAGAACTGGGAGGCGGAGAAGGCGCATCTGGCGCAGTTTCCACCCGAGAAGATGGCGGCGATCTGCGGCATTCCCGCCGAGACGCTGCGCAGCGTGGCACGCACCTTTGCCACCGCCAAGGCGGGGATGATCTTCTGGGGGATGGGCATTTCCCAGCATATCCACGGCACCGACAATTCCCGCTGTCTGATTTCGCTGGCGCTCATGTGCGGGCATGTGGGCCGGCCCGGCACCGGGCTGCATCCGCTGCGCGGGCAGAACAACGTGCAGGGCGCCTCTGACGCGGGGCTCATTCCGATGTTCCTGCCGGATTACCAGACGGTGACGAGTGATGCCGTGCGGAACGCCTTTACCCACGTCTGGGGATCGGAGGATTTCAGCGCCGAAAAGGGCCTGACCGTGACCGAGATCATGGACGCGGTGCATGAGGACAAGATCAGGGGTATGTATATTCTGGGAGAGAACCCGGCGATGTCGGACCCCGATGTCGAACATGCGCGCGATGCGCTGGCCAAGCTCGAGCATCTGGTGGTGCAGGATATCTTTATCACCGAGACGGCGAATTACGCCGATGTGATCCTGCCTGCGAGCGCGTTCTTCGAGAAATCCGGCACCGTCACCAATACCAACCGGCAGGTGCAGATGGGCCGTGCCGCCGTCACCCCGCCCGGTGAGGCACGCGAGGATTGGCGCATCACGGTCGACCTGGCGAACCGTCTCGGTCTGGGATGGGCCTATGACGGCCCGGCGGATGTGTTCGCCGAGATGAAGATGAATATGCGTTCGCTCGACAACATCACCTGGGATCGGCTCATGCGGGAGAATGCCGTGACCTATCCCTGCAAGACGCCCGATGGTCCGGGCGAGGCGGTGGTCTTTGGCGACGGTTTTCCGAGGCCCGAGGGGCGGGCGCGGTTCACGCCGGCGTCGATCATTCCGCCCGATGATGTGCCCGATGCCGAATATCCGATGATCCTGACCACGGGGCGGCAGCTGGAGCATTGGCATACCGGGTCGATGACGCGGCGCTCGCGCGTTCTCGATGCGGTGGAGCCGGAGGCGAACTGTTCCCTGCATCCCGCGACGCTGCGCAGGATGGGGGTCGAACCGGGCGGGATGGTGCGGCTCACGACCAAGCGCGGCTCGATCCGGATCATGGCGCGGGCCGACCGGGCGGTGGCGCCCGACATGGTGTTCCTGCCCTTTGCCTTTGTCGAGGCGGCGGCGAACATCCTGACCAACCCGGCGGTCGATCCCTATGGCAAGATCCCCGAATTCAAGTTCTCGGCGGTGCGGGTCGAAGCGGCGGAGATGGTGGCGGAGTAGGGCGCGACCTGCGGCCTGTCGTGCTCCGGATGCTTGACGCACGGGCGCAAAGGCCTAGGGTGCGCGCATCCCTTGCCATCTTCTTGAGATGGTTCATCGTCATCTCGACGAAAGGCCCGGCGCGCGCCGGAGTCTTGCGTCTTGGTTGATCCACTAACCCGAGGAATGCCCCATGAGCCAACGTCTGCATCTGGTGTTTGGCGGCGAGTTGACGGACCCGTCGCGCAATGTGTTCAAGGATGTGAGCGCGCTGCATGTCGTCGGGATCTTTCCCGACTACGCGAGCGCCTACAACGCCTGGAAGGCCGAGGCGCATCGCACGGTGGACAATGCGCATATGCGCTATTTCATCGCCCATCTGCACAGGCTGCGCGATGAGGCAGAGGCGGCCTCGTCGACCGAAGAGCTGGGCTGAAACCCCATGAGCCGCTCGCTCAGTCTGGCGGCCTATCTCGCCTATGCGCGGCGCGCAGGCCGGGCGGGGCCTGCGCCCGATACGCCACGGCCCGAGGGCAGGGTGATCTGGGCGCACGCGGTGGACGCGGCGCGGGCCGATACGCTGGTGCATCTGGCGGGACGGTTGGCGCAGCAGCGCCCCGGCCTGCATATGGTCCTGACCTCATCGGTTCCAACGTCAGAGCGACGGCACTCTGGCAAGACGGTGATCTGGCAACCCCTGCCCGAGGATCAGGTGGCGGCGGCCGAGTCCTTTCTGGGGCATTGGCGGCCCGATATCTGCCTGTGGACCGGCGGCGATCTCAAGCCTGCGCTGCTGATCACGGCGGCGAAGCGTGCTGTTCCGCTCTATCTGGTGGATGCCGATGAAGACCATCTCGAGCGCGCGGCCTGGCGCTGGTTTCCCGATATGCCGCGCGCCGTGCTTGGCTCCTTTTTCGAGATCCTGACCCGCAGCGAGGCGGCCGCGCGAATGGTGCGGCGCTTTGGGGCGCCGAGCGAGATCGTGTCTGTCACCGGTCCCTTTCAGGAAGGGGCGATGACCCTGCCTTACAAGCAATCTGATCGCGCGGAACTGGCGGTGCTGCTGCGCGGTCGGCCGATCTGGCTTGCGGCAATGATTCAGGTGTCGGAACTGGAGGTCGTGCTGGACTCTCACCGGGAGGTGAGTCGTCTGGCGCATCGCAGCTTGTTGATTCTGGTCCCCGATGACCTGTCCGACAGCAATTCGATACGCAACCGGCTGGACGCGCAGGGCTGGCGCTATGTCACATGGTCAAAGGGCGAACTGCCGAGCGAGACAACCCAGATCCTTCTTGCCGACACACGCGGAGAAATGGGGCTGTGGTATCGGCTGGCGCCCATTACCTTCATGGGGTCTTCGCTGTTTTCGGGGTCGCTGGGGAGCGATCCGAACGAGCCTGCGGCGCATGGATCAGCGATTCTCTATGGTCCCAATGTCGGCCGCTATCTGCGGCGCTATTCGCGTTTTGCCGACGTCGGGGCCGCACGCATCGTGCGCGACACCGAGACGCTCTCAGGGGCGGTGCAACGGCTGATTGCACCGGATCAGGCGGCAGCGATGGCACATGCAGCCTGGGATGTGGCCTCGAAAGGGGCCGCGGTTACGGACCGGATTCTTGACATGGTGCTGGATCGGCTGGATCGGCTGGACGCGGCGCGATGAAGGCCCCGGCCTTCTGGTTCACGCCGCCACATCGGCCCGATTTGCGCGCCCGGCTGCTCGCGCCACTCGCCGCGCTGCGTGCGCGCGCGCTCGCACGGCGGCGGGCGGCGTGTGTGCGGTGGACAGCGCCGGTGCCGGTGATCTGTGTGGGCTCTCTCACCACGGCGGGCAGCGGCAAGGCGCAGGCGGTGCTGGCTGTGGTCGGGCATTTGCAGGCCATGGGGCACAAACCCGCGATCCTGTGTCGCGGAACGGGGGGGCGGTCTAGCCGTCCGGTGACGGTTGATGTGCAAAAACATACGCAAGCGGATGTGAGTGATCGGGCGCTTTTGACGGCGGCGTTTGCACCGACCTGGATCTCTCGTGACCGGCGGCAGGGCGCCGAGGCGCTGCTGGCCGTGACGCCAACAGGGGGGGGCCAGACAGATTGCATCGTGATCGATGACGGTCTTCAGGAATTGCACGTTTTCAACGATATATCGGTGATCGTCGTCGATGCGGCCCTTGGCTTTGGCAATGGCCGCTCTTTCCCCGCGGGTCCGCTGCACGAACCGTTGGCGAGTGGTCTGAACCGCGCTGATCTGGTGCTCTCGATCGGTTCGGACGCCGCACAGAGTGTCTTTGAGCGCACCTGGGGGGCGGGGGTCACTTGCCCGCGCATACGGGGGCGTCTTGAACTATTGGAGACCGGCATGGACTGGCGGGGCGCGCGGCTTGTGGCCTTTGCCGGGATCGGGGACTCGGAGATCTTCTTTGCGGCGCTGCGCGGACTGGGGGCCGATCTTGTGCATTGCGCGGCCCTGGAGGAGCGTCACCCGCCGGGCGCGGCACTCATTGCCCGGCTGGAGCGTGAGGCGGCGTCACGCGGCGCGCAACTGGTGACGACCGAGTTGGACGCTGTGCGCCTTGCGCCAGAAATCCGGCGCAAGGTGCTGACCCTACCGCTGCGATTGCAGGTCGCGGAATGGGAGCCGTTTGATGCGGCGCTTGCGCGGATCGGTCTGACAGCGGGCTGCGCCGTGACCGCAGTCACTCCGCCAGTTTTTCCTCGATGATCGCCTTGAGGTCGTCATAGGGCATGTTGTTGTATTTCTGATCGTTGATGATCAGCGTGGGCGTCGATTCGACGCCATCGGCCTCGGCATTGGCCTGATACCAGGCGACGAGCGCCTTGGCGTTTTCGTTATCATTGAGGCAAGCCTCGAGCGCGTCGGGCGCGATCCCCGCGACCTTGCCGATACGGCGCAGGTTGTCGGCGATCTGGGCCGGTTCGCCTTGGGTCCATTCGCGCTGTTGCTCGTAGAGCATGTCGGCAATGCCGAAGAATTTTTCCGGCCCGGCGCAGCGCGCCACCATCGCGGCCCAGAGGCCGAAACGGTCGAAATAGACATCGCGATAGGTGAAATGCACCTTGTCGGTGTCGATGTAATCGGCCTTGAGCTGTTTCAGCGGCCCCTTGTGGAAATTGGCGCAATGCGGGCAGGTGAAGGATGCATATTCGACGATCGTCACCTTGGCCTCTTCGGCGCCCATCGTCATCTCGACGATCCCCGATGTGTCAATGGTGGCCTCTTGCGCCTGCCCCGCGCCGGTCATCAGGGCAAGGGCCAGCGCCCCGGTTGCGATCAGTTGTTTCATCGGTGCACCCTTTTTCAGTCAGTGTTGAGATCTGGTCAATACGTTGCGCGCGAGCGATTCAAGCGCGGCGCGCAGGCTGTCGTCATGGACCGGGGCCACAAGCGTGGCGGCGGGCTGTGCGGTTTCGGGAGCGGGCGATCTGGGGGCGGCGGTCTTGGGCCGGTGGATGAAATCCGCCTGACCTTCGGCAAAACCCACCGGCGCCGTCTGGGTGATTCGAATCCGCGAGATGGCGTTATAGCCATAGACGGCGTTGACGCGCGCGCGCAGCTTTTCCCTTTGCATCTCAAGCATCGGGGCCTGCGCCCCGGTGGTCAGAAGCGTCAGTGTCGCGCCCATGCCTTGTCGGCCATAGGTCACATCGACCGGGCGCGAAATCGCGGCGATCTCTTCGCCCGCGACTTCGGGCCAGTGGGTCAGCAACCGGGATTGTGCAAAGCCACGGGATTCGGACGCGCGGCGGATGCTGGGTTGCAGCAGCGCCGAGGTGCGTTTGAAGCCATGCGTCGTTGGCTTGCGGCTGGCCATGCTTGGCGATCTCCTTGCTGGCATTAATTTATGGCATGTGGCAGGGGATACCAGACCTGATCGGCCGATGAGGGAAAAAACTATGCGTGAAACCGCTGATCCGCTGGCGTTGCTCGATTGGTATGATGACCACGCCCGCGATCTGCCCTGGCGTGTTGGCCCCGCCGCGCGGGCGGCAGGGCTGCGGGCCGATCCCTATCGCGTCTGGCTGAGCGAAGTGATGCTGCAACAGACCACGGTCGCGGCGGTGCGGGGCTATTTCGAGCGGTTCACGGCGCGCTGGCCGACGGTGGGCGCTCTCGCGGCGGCGGCGGATGCCGAGGTCATGGGGGAGTGGGCGGGTCTTGGTTACTATGCGCGCGCGCGAAACCTCTTGAAATGCGCGCGTGTGGTGGTGGCCGACCATGGCGGGCGGTTTCCCGAGACGCGCGCGGCGCTCTTGAGCCTGCCGGGCATCGGTCCCTATACGGCGGCGGCGATCGCGGCGATCGCGCATGATGCGCCCGAGGTGGTGGTGGATGGCAATGTCGAGCGGGTGATGGCGCGGCTCCATGACATCCACACGCCGCTGCCGCTGGCCAAGGGAGAGCTCACGGCGGCGGCGGCGCGGCTGACACCGGCGCGGCGCGCCGGGGATTATGCCCAGGCGGTGATGGATCTCGGCGCCACGATCTGCACGCCGAAATCGCCCGCTTGCGGGATTTGCCCCTGGCGCGCGCCCTGCGCGGCGCGGCGCGCCGGCACGGCGGCTGACCTGCCCCGGAAAATGCCCAAGGCGGG
>Ga0210012_1000753_pt1 | contig 35815 bp, 34 predicted proteins | sample CryGeymeta201504_FD_183974 | JGI IMG/M metagenome (GOLD analysis project Ga0210012, IMG submission 183974) | Groundwater microbial communities from Crystal Geyser aquifers in Utah, USA - Crystal Geyser metaG 2015-04 (SPAdes) (version 2) | ecosystem: Environmental > Aquatic > Deep subsurface >... | reverse complement strand
TCCAAAAAGGCCAGCCGTTCCGATCTAATGTAGCCACCCGATGTGGTTACGGATTGTTGCGGCAAGCACCCGCTAGGCAGCGATTCCAGTCATTGAGGTTTTGGCCGTGACGGACTTGTAAAGACCCATTCCGGTCAGCCACCCGGTGATTTCGTGGGTCAAGTCCGCAGCGTTTGCGGGTATTGGCGAATGGCAGGTTTCCGGAAGTCCAATGCTTCACCGTCTAAACGCTCAGATACATCACATTAGTCCTACTCATGCACGAACAATTCCGCCAACACGTTGAGTCCCTGCACCCACGGTTCGAGGCGTTGCTGCAATGCCATCCTTTTTCATTTTTAGATCTGCCAACACAGTTGCCCAAATCGGGCATATATCTGTTCTCCGAGGCTGGTCGTGACCTGTACGTTGGTCGTACCAACAACATTCGCGCTAGGCTCCAGCAGCACTGTCGCGCTGGCTCATCACATAACAGCGCTCCGTTTGCCTTCCGGTTAGCTCGTGAGGCACGCAATGTTGTGCGTGCATCATACAAACCTGAGGGGTCACGTGGGAATTTGCTACAAGACCCTCATTTTCTGTTTGCATTCACCGAAGCCAAAGCTCGCTTGCGCGCGATGCATATTCGTGTCGTTGAAGAAGGCAACCCTCTTCGCCAAGCGCTGCTTGAAATGTATGTCGCTGTTTCGTTGGAGGCTCCTTACAATGACTTTGACAATCACTGACCAGGGGAATCCTGCGCTCAATCTCACTCCGTTCAGTCCCTACACTGAATGGCTAGTTAGGTGATTTTTGGCCGCGTAAAATGTGCTAGGCACGATTTTCTGGTGTAGCCAGGGGAAGATGGCCTGCTGGATACCTACGGAAGGATTTTTGAATGCTTAGAGCTATGCTGATGAGAGACTTCGGTAAAGATTTGTTGATCTCAGGGGGGTACGGTAACAGTGCCACTGATCCAATAGTCCTCACTGCTCAATCTGCACATGATGCAAGTTGGACTGAGATGGAGGTAGCAAAGTGCATATACGGTCAGCTTGGTTGGCACTGGAAGATGGTTGAGCGAGTCAAAGTCAACAGTCCGCAGGGGGCTCTTGAGAAATTTTCCTGCGAGGTGCGGTATGCGGAAGGCGCAAACTTGGTGACTGAGACGAGAAATTTCTACTTTGATGTATCTCAGATAAATCTTGAAGCTGCTCAGACTACGCCTGTTTGTGGAGTCAACCTTGGGGCCAATATAGGAATTGGCTTACCCTACCAATTGGAGTGGTTGTCTTTTGATAGCCTTACCGACAACGAGACCGATCATTCGGGTTTAGGTGTCACTGTTGGATATAGTGCCCCTAACACAAAATTTACTTTGTATTTTTACAATAAAGGCAATGCTGTAATAGATGGCATTGCTAAGCCTGAGAAAATAGAAGCTGAGTTTCAAACAGTTTGCTGTGATTTATTGACGGTAAACCCCAATGCGGTAATGATTGAAGAGAATAGTCAAGTCAATCTAATGATTCGGTCGTTTAGTATTGGAAGTGCATATTCAGTAGTTGCACTTTCAACGCTACGAAATAATTTTTACAAATTGCGAGCAACTATTGATTCATTAAATCTAGAGTACCAATTTGATTGTTTTCGAGATTCCTTGGGTCTAACTATTTCTATTGCGAAATATTAAATATGACGGCATTGTTTTAATGCATTTACGTTGATTAATTATCAGGGTTAAATATGTTTTTAAAAGAATACAGAAACCAGTCATGACGACTGTCTACTACCTACCTGGACACGGCGGGCGTTTAGAAACTGGATTGGGTGCAGAGCTAATTTCGCGTGGATTAGATCTAGCAGGACGTCAAACGGTAGGGCCTTTTCGTGATCTAACCTTTAGTGAGCAAATTGATCTGGTAGCCAATGACTTAAGGACTTTGTTCTGGCATGAAGATGCCAAGGTTATCGCGAACTCGTTTGGTGCCTATCTGTTTTTTCACGCCCAGACACTTTTAACCCCATATATCGGCCAAGTGCTGCTGCTATCGCCAATTGTGGGAGCGTTTGAAAACGAAGAACGCATGATGATCTTTGAACCGCCGCGTCCGGGCCAACTACAGGCAATGACTGCGGCTGGAACCTATCCAATTCCGCTGCACTGCGAATTTCATGTGGGCGAACTCGATTGGCAAAGCGACCCTACTGCAGTCACCGCCTTGGCTGGTGCATGGAGTCATTCTGTAACGGTGGTGCCAGGTGGGGAACACCGTCTAGACAAGAACTATGTGAGCGATGTGCTGGATCAGTGGTTGCGAGTGTGAAACGGGTGGCGGCACCGATTTTCAATATCCTCCGCAATATGACGAAAGTGCAGGATATTAAGGTGCATTGTGCATAATGCAGGTGACATGAAGCGCCTTGTTCTAACAGCATTACTCCTGATTACCACCATCATATGGGCTGGGCCATCTGAAGATGCTTTCGCTGCCTATGAGCGCAGGGACTATGCGACTGCTTTACGCCTTCTCCGACCCATTGCTGAGGAGGGGGATGCAGCTGCTCAGGACAAACTCGGCTTGATGTACGACGAAGGTCAAGGCGTGGTTCGGGACTTTGCTGAGGCTGTGAAGTGGTACCGACTGGCAGCAAATAAGGGGAATGTCGATTCGCAGTTCAACCTCGGCGCAATGTATGCCAAAGGGGAAGGTGTGGTTCAAAATTATGCCGAGGCGGAGAAGTGGTACAGACTTGCTGCGGCGCAGGCGGATGCAGCTGCTCAGTTCAACCTCGGCGTGATGTATTCCAACGGGCAGGGCGTTGTTAAGAACTACGCAGAGGCTGTGCAGTGGTACACGTTGGCTGCGGCGCAGGGTCATGCACCTTCTCAGGTCAACCTCGGCTTGATGTATTTTGACGGGATAGGCGTGGTGCAGGATTACGCTACGGCTGTCAAGTGGTACAAGCTAGCCGCAGCAAAGGGGTATGCAGGTGCGCAGCTCAACCTCGGCGTCATGTATTTCGACGGGAAAGGCGTGGCGCAGGATTACGCAGAGGCAGCGAAGTTGTTTAAGCTGGCCGCGGCGCAGCGCATAGCGAAGGCTCAGTTAATCCTCGGCGCTATGTATGGTGTTGGGACTGGTGTGCCTAAGGATTATGTTCGAGCCCATATGTGGATCAATCTCGCCGCAGCGGCAGGTGATTCCGACGCCTTGAAGGGGCGTGAGAATGTTGCCAGAAAAATGACACCGAAACAAATAGGGGAAGCGCAGAAACTGGCCCGTGAATGTTTGGCACGGGACTTCGCTGGGTGTAACTAAGTGCGGCCCAACGCCAACAGTTCAGGGTCAATGCCGCCTATGTCCAGCAGACCAGACGGATATCTATCAAGAACTAGAACGGTTGTCTGTACTTGACGTGTATCAGCTTTGTGATTCCGTACCGCCCATTCCAATGAACGCTGAGCCGCGTGCGAGTCGAGATCGCAAGCCGTCCGCAATGAACTCAGCCAACTTTTCCGATTCCTTCCACTTAATGGTTCTGCGTGTAGGGTCGAAATCTTGACTTCGTACTATGGATCGCAGCGTGTTAATTGGCTGATCACGCAGCCACAACCGAAATTCCACTTCTCCGCGCCTGTTCCACTCGGTGTGTATATCAGGTACCGAGCTCTCTGGCTGGCGCGCTATTGCTTTCTTTGGGGTCGCATGTTTGTCTGGAACATCGCGCAAAAGACCCTCAACTTTTGCTCCAAATTCAGGATTTCGTTCTGATTCCTCAGCAACCAGTTTTACCAGACCCTGGAGCAATGTAATCAGAGCTTTTTCTTTTCGCATAGTCTTTTAATCTCGCTGGTTAGGCCATTGAGGGATTCGTATGCAGTGCCGTACTTACCCTTGAATGTGCGAATGTCGGCATCCACATCCGCGCCGCGTGCTACCGCGACTGTCTGGGGTATCGCATTGTCGAAAAGCGGTGGCTGGGGTACGCCGCCGGGCTCACCAAAGCGACCTAGTCGACTAGCTTTTAGGTCAGCAATGACGCGGTCGTGGAGGTTGTTAGATTGCACCTTTGTCGCAATTATTCCAAGTGCAGGAATTACGCGTCCAATGTCTTTTGCGAACCGGGCCACATTTTCGACAATTTGGTATATGCCCCAAGTAGACACGATGTCTGGGATAGTTGGAATCACATAACCGGTCGATATCCTCAGCCCGTTTTTGGTAACAGTGCCGAGGCTAGGTGGGCAATCGATGATGATGTAGTCATACCGATCGATTACGGGTTGCAAAGCGCCTCGCAGAATTTCCAATGGGTTAGCCGTGAAGTTGCCAGCCATTGCGATCATTGGGATGCGATCTTGAAGGTCAATGAGCCTGATGCTAGAGGGCAGCAAGTCAAGGCGTGAAATTCCGTCGTTGACAGTCGAAACCCGGCGTGCAATTGCGGTTTCGATATCGAACTTGGGTGCTAGATGCGGGTTGATCCGATCATCAAACAATTGAGCAATGGTCCGTCCCTCGCGATCCATCTCTGCCCATTTTTCCTCCGAAATCAATGTGACTGTTGCGTTAGTTTGTGGATCAAGGTCGATCAGGAGGACATGCTTTCGTGAATCCTGTGCCAACATCTCGGCAACGGCCACCGCCGTTGTGGTCTTGCCAACGCCACCCTTAAGGTTGATGAAGCTTATGACATGCGTTTCCTCACCCTTGAATCCTTTTACCCAATCGCTGACCTTCTCTCGATCCCAGACAGGGCCGCTTTGAAGATTTTGAATCGGACGCGGGAAATTGTCGTAACGGACGCGCCAGTTGCTGACTGCTTGCTTTGTCACGCCAGCGAGCCCGGCAATCTCTGCAATTCCTAATAGATCGGGTGTCATTCGTGGTCTCCTTTTGATTCAGAGTTCACACGATACAACACAGTGTGTACATTGTCAACATAATTTAAATATGTGTGTGATTGTCGTTTTGTCGCGTCTTGTGTGAATGCTTGATTGGCTGGCGACCGTTGGCAATTTATGCTCAATTGGAGGTGCCCACTTTTGCGGAATGGTTGCCACATAGCCGACTGTTGGTTTGTGTAAGTGAATGCCCGGTTTAGAGGAGCCAGTTCTGAAAGTCGACGGTCGGCTGACGCTGCGTACCTGACTCACGAAAGCACGGCGTGAACGACAGCCATCAGCCTGTAGCTGACCCAGGTTTTAGCCATGTGAGCACGTACAGGTGGCGTTTTGACTCGGAATGACTGGCAAGGTTGGCACCGGAATCAGTGGTTTCTTTGGATCGGAATCGCTGGCTTTATTGGCCGAATTTCGCGGTGATCGAACGCCTGGTAGCACTGAGCAGGGACTGGTAGGGATGCCGCGGGAAATGGTCATGCTATTATGTGATCAGTTAGTGGTCTTATCCACACAAATCCAGGTGCAAAACCCTGGTCCCAGCGGCTGATTCATCGGCCTCGCAATTCCTAAGGCACCAGCCTACATGGAGCGGCTTTTATAGCTGAGCTGCCCCATTGGAACACTGCACATCTTTTTTGATTTTCGAATAAGGCTGGTTAGCAACCAGCATCGACTTGCGAGGTCGGTGGTGCTGTCCCGTCGAAATATCTATCTGTCTCGTTAACCCATCATTCATTGGGACAAGTCAATTGCGCATTGATTTGCCTTATGTGTGATGCACGGTTGTCATCGTCAGCTTGGATTCAGGCGCGCGCGCAGCGCGTCTCCGACACACGTAACAAATGGACAAGACATTATTGGTAGCTTTTACAGAGGCCGGTCGACGGTTGGGCATAGCGGAAAAAACAGCTCGGAATTGGAGTTCAGCTGGAAAATTCCCGGTTCCCACCTTTTTGATTGGTTCAAAGAGGATGGTGCGCACGGAAGATCTCGAAAAATTTGTGGCCAGTCTGGGCGCGGGAAGTCCGCAATCAATGCCGACACCCACGCCAATGCCATTGCAAACTGCAGTCGCAAAATTTAGTAGGCCTCGGGGGCGACCCAGAAAGCAGCGGTTGCAAGTGAGGGGAGTTAAGCAATGAATAAAACAATTGCAAATTTCACCGCTGCTATGGCTGCGGCGCGACTGAAACCACCCGCTGAGATCATTGACGACGGTGCAATCCACCGGTTCAGCACAAATGGCAAGCCCACAGATGCATCGGGCTGGTACTGCCTACACACTGACGGCATCGCGGCAGGTTCATTTGGTGATTGGCGCACTGGTCTCACTTCAACATGGTGCAGCAAAACAGACGCCAATATGACCCAAGCAGAGCGGTGGGCCAGCCGTCAGCGCATTGCAGCCATTCAGAAGCAACGCGATGACGAACTAGTCCTCCGACAAAAAAATGCAACGCATCAGGCACAACGTCGCTGGCAAGATGCTTCATCCTGCCAGCAGCATGACTACCTGACCCGCAAGGGCATCAAGCCCAATGGCACAAAGATTGAGGGCGACAAGCTGTTGATCCCGATGCGCGACACGGCGGGCATCATCCACAGCTTGCAGACCATCACCCCGAATGGCACCAAGATGTTTATGCTGGGCGGGCGGGTCAAAGGCTGTTACTTCGGAATCGGCAAACCCATGAACGTGCTGATCGTATGCGAGGGTTTCGCCACCGGTGCAAGCATTCATGAATGCACAGGCCATGCTGTCGCGGTTGCATTTAATGCTGGCAACTTGGTGGCTGTTGCCTTGGCACTGCGCATCAAATACCCATCTCTCAAAATCATCATCGCTGCTGATGATGACCAACAGACCCCAGGCAATCCTGGCATGACAAAGGCAATGGAAGCAGTCCGCGAAGCGGGCGGCACATTGGCTGCACCGACATTCAAGGAGATGTAAGCATGAAGAATCTGACCGACTTCAACGACATGCATCAAACTGCCGGGCCTGAAGCAGTAAAGGCATGCATTGATACAGCAATTGAATCTGCATCTTCATGTTCGAGCGAGACAGGCACGATATCTCTACTTGGTAAGTGGCAGGAACCAGCCGAAATTAAAAACGATTTGCCTCCCGCTCCGTTTTTTGATGCAAATGTTCTTCTGCCCCAAGCGCTTGCCGAATTTGTACTGGACGAGGCTGACCGCATGCCGTGCGCACCAGACTACATTGCGGCAACGCTGATCGTCAGCTTGGGATCGGTCATTGGTGCGCGATGCAGCATCAAGCCTAAGCGACGGGACGACTGGATTGTGACGCCGAACCTTTTTGGTGCCCTCGTGGGCGAGCCGTCGACAAAGAAGACGCCTGCTATGGGAGTGGTGACGCGCTTCCAAGATGGCCTTGAAGCCAAGGAAGTGGAAAAATTAAAGGAGGCCAAGAAGATTTACCTTGCTGAAACAGCAGCCTTTGAGGCTCACCAGTCCGCCGTTAAAACTGACATGAAAAAGGCCGCAGGCGGGAAGGGCGACTCAATAAAGATGAACGCGGCCATTGCGGTCCTGCAAGCCCTGCAAGCCCCCGAAGAACCCAAAGGGCGCCGTCTCAAATCAAACGACTGTACAGTGGAAAAACTGGGTGACTTGCTGGTGTACAACCCGCAGGGCTTGATGGTTTGTCGGGACGAGTTGATCGGTTTGCTTGCATCCTGGGATCGGGAAGGCAAGGAGGGAGACAAGGCGTTTTATTTGGAAGGCTGGAACGGCACGGGCAGCTTCAACATCGACCGCATTGGTCGTGGTAGTTTGCACATTAAAAACTTGTGTGTATCTGTTTTCGGAGGTATCCAACCAGAATTGCTTGAGCGCTATCTCGCCAGTATGGTCACATCACTGGACAACGATGGCCGCATTCAGCGATTTCAAGTAATGGTGTACCCAGACGCCGTCCCATGGGAATGGCGTGACCGCTACCCGGTCGAGGGTGCACGAGAAAGCGTGCGTGATTTGTTTGCCCATCTGGCCGAACTTGATCCAGTGCAACAGGGGGCTGCACCCAGTGACGATTTTGTAAAGCTCCCTCACTTCAGCTTTGACGATGCCGCGCAAGGGATTTTTGTGGAGTGGTGCACCAACCTGCACACGGATCACATCGCCAATGAGCAAGACCCGCTCATGCGGCAGCACTACGGAAAATTTGAAAAGCTGTTCTGTTCCATCGCGCTGATCCTTCACTTGGCCGAAGGTGTGACTGGTCCAGTGTCGGCTGGCAGCACCTTGCGCGCCGCCGCGTGGTGTGAGTACCTTGCTGGTCATGCACGCCGCATCTACGGTATGTCGGAAGCCGCCAAGGTGACCACTGCGCGCATGGTCAGTCGCCGCTTGGCGGAAGGCAAGTTGGCGGATGGTTTCACCGTGCGTGAATTGGTACGCAAACAATGGTCGGGGGTTACCACCGCCATTCAAGCAGAAGCGGCACTGGGTATTCTGGAAGAAAATGGGTATGTTAAAAGTCTGGACGGCATCAACCCAACTGGCCGACCAACCGTCAGGTATTACATCAACCCGCAAGTTCGAGTCGTGACCAAATGAGTCTTATGGCAGGTGGGGGCCTGCTGTAATCGAGAGAAAGCCCAACGCCGGAACTGCCAAAACTGACGAAACCTTGCCCGTTTGGCCTTTTGTCAGTTTTGGCAGTACACGGTCCCCACTGTTTTGAAAAAATGTTTACGTTTCAGGATTTCTGTTGGCATGTTGGCATGTTGGCATGTTGGCTATCAGAAATAGCCTGATGAACCACCACCGCTGGTTTCTTCGACCATACGCCAGGCGTCATCTCAGATAAATTCTGTTCCATGCATCTGAGCGTAGTGGCGACCGCCTCTGCAATTACAGCAGAAAAGAGAGGTGGTATCGATATAAGTCGATGACCATCCTGAAACTGAATCCCATGATTTTCTATAAGAGTCGGCGTGCATTTAAGCGCGTCCCTTATCTCTGAAGGAGTCATTAGATGCCGCATTTAAAGTCCTCTATCAACAAGTCAATCTGACGAAAATTCGGGGTCATTTGAACCGGGAAGTCCACGTACTAAAACTGCCTGAAATTTTCTTTCAGGCGGTTGATCTCGGCGAGTTCCCGCTGTGCCGCCTCTAGCCTGGCCTTCGCCGAAAAACCCGCTTGTTCGAGCGCTTTTAACGCAGCGGCCAATTGTTTGTTTTCTCGTTTCAGCTCGGAGTTCTTTTGAAGCGTTTGTGTCCGTGTGCGGTTGGCATCGCTGACTTTTTCGTCAAGCCCTGCAATCAACTTTCTTGCTTCGTCAATTTCCGCCTGTGCCGGCCGCGTGACCAGCACAAACAAGTGCCACGGCAGCCAAAGCAAAGCGCCCATGGCGGCTGCGATGGCAGTGAGCTTTCCAATGAATGCCGCCCACCACCATGCCGATGAATAGCCCGTGAACCCTTGGCGCATCAGTTTTTCGCCGACGTCAATGGTGTCTTGTGTGCAAACGTTAAACAAAAACTTGCAGCCCCGATAAGCACCGACTTGGCGCTCGGCAAAGGCAAGTTCTGCCGCCCGGGTCCCATATTGTTCATTTATCAAAGCACTCAAGCGGTCAATTTCGTTGCTTTGTTGTTCCAACTTCTCTGTCATGCCACAGCCACCCAGTAATGACGCTAAAGTCAATAAACCAGTAAGCACTACTTTTTTTAGATCATTTTCCACATGATCCTTTCCGTTGACCAACTTGGCACGGTGGCCTCTTGAAATGCAACCCAGCGACCCTTGTCATTTTTTTTCCAAAGCGCGTAACTCGCACCGGGCAGGAAAGCAGCCTGGTACCTCTTAAAAATGGCAGGCGAATCGGTCACCAGCACCATGCGGTCAAACCGTGCGATGCCATCTTTTTTGCTGAGTGAAACCAGGGTTGAATGGACAAAAGTGTGGAGGTCTCTCTCCCACTTTGGCGACAGCTCAATTTCAACTGACACTTTCTGACCATCCGGATAAATCCAAGCAACGTCTGGATTTTTGATGCAGTTCATGCTCCGGCCCTGCATCTCTTTTTCGGTCAGATAGTCCTTGATCGTGCCAGAAGCCAACCGCTCGGCCGTGGCACGTTGTGCCATCTCGTCGTGCAGCAAATGATTTTGATTGATGCGCTCGGGCCTACATTCGTAAGGCATTTGGCTTTCACGGTTCACCTCTGCCAGGTGCCGGCCGGTCGGTGTCAAAGTTAGGAATGTGCCGGGCAAAAACTTTTCTGTGCGCCGACTCAAAGTTTTGGTGCTAACCAAAAGGTTGTTCTTGACGAGCCGCAGAGCCAAGCCAGACCTCTGAGTGCCAGCCAGAATTTCCAGGGTGGTAGGGCTGGCCCAACCCCAGCGATAAATCCACTCAACGGCCTTTTGCGTTCGCTCCATGCCTTTTTCCAAAGATGACATATCTCCTAGACGGGCGGCAAGAACTGCCCTGGCAGCGGAGGTTCGACTTGGCTTTTGAACTGCGGTATCCATGCATTCATTATAGTGATAAACATTGATATTGCATACTTTATATATTGTATTTGATATATCAATTTGCAATCACTGGGTGGTGATCTATGTTGTGCGCTGGTCCCGCTTGGCAGCGCCTGCGGCGGGAGTTGCACTCCCCACTGCGTGGCTCCCCAGTGGCGCAGGGCCTTCAGCCCTACGGGAGGGGGAAGTGGCTTTGCCCCTTACCCCTCCCCGCCGATGGCGGCCCCCCGCCCCATCCCCAACACGTGTGCGCCGCTGCGCGGCCACCCTGCCTTTTGCAGACTCACACTAGCGTGCTCGGCCCGTTGGGCTGTGCTGACGCACATCTTGAAATGCAGGGTGGCCGTGCACGGCGCACACCAGTCCTGCTGGACGGGCTCGCGCCCCCCGGCCGGGGCCGGGTGCCCCCCTCAGTCCTAACGGACGGGCTGCCGCCCCCCGCTCGGCGGGTGCCCCCAATGCACCTGGCGGCGCATTCAAAGACAGTCGTGTATTCCCGTATGCCGATGTAATGTGGCGACAATCATTGTCCCGACAATGAGCCCTCAAACTTGTTGTCGCTGGCGATCCCCGCCGACCGCATCGCAGCCAAATTGGTTTAGGGCAGCGACGGACGTACGCAATCAATTGCCGATCTCATGTGCATTTGTCCGTTATGTGCTGTTTGTGATATTCTGATGTCACCCAGCAATAGGCACTCCAGTGTGCCGACGTTCCCTCTCAGTCGATTTATCGATGTGCCTTATGGCCGCCTGATTGCTTAGCTTTCATGTTGCTTGCTCTTGGTTTTAGTCATGCGCTTCTGCGATTAGACAGCTGGGGATTTGAGAAGGAAACGAGTTATGAACAAAATTCAAAAACTCGGTCTAGTTTTGAAGTGCTTGCAGATTGCATACGTGTTCGCGCGTCTTGCAGAAAAACTGCTTGTGCTTTGGAACATGACCAATAACTACCCCCATCACGATGCATCCAAAGTGGTCTTCAAAATTTGAGTTGAAGCCCGGTAAGTGGATTTTTGTTCCAACTGCTGAAACGGTGATAGAGGGCAGAAAGATAAAGCTGGCGATCAAAAAAAAGTGGAAGCCACCTTCATACTATTTTCATTTGAAGGCTGGAGGGCACGTTGAAGCCCTGCGAACACACATGGAGCATGACAATTTTTTGAGGATTGACATCCGAGATTTCTTCGGAAGCATCAATCGCACTCGCGTCACGCGCTGTTTGAAGGACAAATTTGGTTACGGCATCGCGCGCAGCTATGCAAACGCGTCAACAGTTCCTGATCCCGTTGTCCCAAAGCGCTTCATTATTCCGTTCGGATTTGTGCAATCCCAAATCATTGCAGCTGTTTGCCTTGAAGAAAGTGCGCTGGGCATATACCTGAACAACCTCAGCTCAAATCCCGCGATTGCGCTAACGGTTTATGTCGACGACATCATTGTCTCGACATCCGACAAAGTGCTCCTTGACCAGGTGCTCACTGATATCGAGGTTGCCGCAAAAAGGGCCAACTTCACACTCAATGCGGACAAGCAAGAGGGGCCTGCTGCTGCGATCACGGCTTTTAACATTGTGTTGGCGAAAGATTCAATGGTGGTTGATGCCAGTCGCATGAAGAAATTTGAAGAAGCTTTCGCGACGGCAACAAGTGAAAGCCAGCGTGCGGGCATCAAATCTTACGTGACATCGGTCAACGCCAGTCAAGCTCTTGCGACGTTTCCCTAGCGGAAGTTTTTTTGAGTGAGGCATTGCACTGCCTTACACTCCTTCGACACAATAAAAAGTCGAATCCACCTTGATGAACGCACCCTCAGAACTGGTCCTGACCGTCAAAGAAGTCGCCCAGTACCTGCGTGTGAACCAGCGCACGGTTTACCGCCTGGCGGTTGACCGGAAGTTGCCCGGTTTCAAAGTCGGGGCCACTTGGCGGTTCAAGCGGACGGATATCGATGGTTGGATTGCGGCGCAGTCAATCGCCAACATAGGCGGCTAGGGCAGGGAGTGGCACTTCATGAAAATCATCCACAACAGTGGATCAGACCGGGTCATTGACCTGATTCGTCCGCACCTCCAAGGCGGGCATCAACTAGGGTGTGTTACCCCCACGTTTTCTTTGTTCGCGTTCGCTGAGTTGAGGCAGGCGCTTACCTCACTTGAACGGGTGCAATTGTTGCTGCCCCCGCATATTGACGAACTTGAATTTTTGGGTGGGGCGGGTGACCGTGCCGCCCGCAACCGACTGCAAACCCGCTGGCTAGCCAACCAATGTGCGAAATGGATTGCGGCCAAGGTCGATTTGCGTCATGCGCACGGTCGCGTGCCGCAGGGTGCTGCGGTCATCCGCAACGCTGCGGGTAACACAGAACAGGTGGTGTTGGGATCTTTTGCCTTCAGCACTGACGGCCTGGGACTGACCCCCGGCAACCCGTTGAGTCTGATTCAAGGCTCTGAAACTCCTGATGAAGCTGATCAGCTCGCCAAGTGGTTCGATCAGCAATGGGCTGTACTGCGTGCGCAGCCTGAAAGTCAGGAGGCCTTGATCGCCTCCTTACAGTCCATGGGCGAGCACCGCGACCCGTTCACGCTCTACACCCTCATCCTCAATCACCTGTTTGGTGACAGGGGTGATGAGATGGATGAAGACCGTATCGTCAAAGCCGCCACCGGCATTCGCAATACCGTAGTCTGGAAAAAATTGTTCAAGTTCCAGCGTGATGGTGTCGTGGGTGCAATTGACAAGCTGGCCCGTTTTGGCGGCTGCATCATTGCCGACAGCGTGGGCCTGGGCAAAACATTTGAGGCGCTGGCCGTCATCAAGTACCACGAGCTGCGAAACGACCGCGTGCTGGTGCTGGCACCCAAGCGTCTGCGTGACAACTGGACCCTGTACAAAGCCAACGACAAGCGCAACATCCTGGCCGCTGACCGCTTCAATTACGACGTGTTGAACCACACCGACCTGTCGCGCGATGGGGGCACGTCAGGTGACATCGAACTGGCCCATGTCAACTGGGGAAACTATGACCTCGTGGTCATAGACGAGTCGCACAACTTCCGCAATAAGAAGACTCCTCGACAGGGCAACGAAACCCGCTACGACCGGCTGATGCGCAAGATCATCAAAGAGGGCGTTAAAACCCGCGTGCTGATGCTGTCTGCCACACCGGTCAACAACCGCCTGGCTGACCTGCGCAACCAAATTGCTTTTGTCACTGAAGGCGATGACACCGCACTGTTGGAGCACGGCATTGCCAGCATTGACGCAACCACCCGCAAAGCGCAGGCGCAGTTCAACCGCTGGCTCGACCTGGCGGACGCCGACAAAACTCCGACAAAGCTGGTCGAGATGCTGGGCTTTGACTATTTCACTCTGCTGGATCACCTCACCATTGCCCGCTCGCGCAAGCACGTTGAAAAGTATTACGGCACCAGTGAAACAGGTCGCTTTCCTGATCGCCTGTCGCCGATCAATATCAAGGCCGATGTTGATTTGGCGGGCCGGTTCAGGGCCATCAAAGACATCAACCTGGAAATCCGGCGCTTGAATCTGGCCAGCTATGCGCCCCTGCGTTATGTGCTGCCCAGCAAGCAAGCTGCCTACGATGCCAAATACAGCACCCAAATTCGCGGTGGTGAAAGCTTCTTTCGGCAAGCCGACCGTGAAGAAAGCCTGATTCACCTGCTGCGTGTGAACGTGCTCAAGCGCATGGAAAGCGCGGTGTCGTCGTTTGCGCTGACGGTGGGCAGGCAACTCAAAGACGTGGAAGCCACGCTGGCCCATATCGAAGCCCACATGGCAGGTGTTGCCGGTGAGGAGGGCATTGAAGAAATCGACATTGCCGACGTGGACATTGAAGACCCAGCCTTTGAGGCACTGTTGGTTGGCCGAAAGGTGAAAGTCTTGCTCAGTGACGTTGATCTCATACGCTGGAAGCAAGACCTGATTGAAGACCGCAACCGCTTAGCCACCTTGTTAGCCGCTGCCGACCAAGTGGATGCCGCGCGGGATGCCAAACTGGCCAAACTGCGCGACATGATTGCTGATAAGTGCAATCACCCTATCAACGCAGGCAACCAGAAAATTATTGTTTTCACTGCCTTCTCTGACACGGCGGCGTACCTTTACCAGCATCTGGCTGACTGGGCCAAAACCACGCTGGGAATTGACTCTGCCTTGGTTACTGGCAGTGCAGGTATTCAAACCACACTGCCAGGCTTGCGCAAGAACATGAGCAGCGTCTTGTCGGCCTTTGCCCCTCGCGCCAAAGAACGCCCGCCTGAGATGGCTGACGAGGGTGAGGTGAACCTGCTGATTGCCACTGACTGCATCTCTGAAGGACAGAACCTGCAGGACTGCGACTGGCTGGTCAATTACGACATCCATTGGAACCCGGTGCGCATCATTCAGCGCTTTGGTCGAATCGACCGCATTGGATCGCCTAACAGCAGTATCCAATTGGTCAACTTTTGGCCCAACATGGCACTGGACGAATACATCGGTCTGGAGCAGCGCGTCAGTGGCCGCATGGTGCTGCTGGATGTGTCCGCCACCGGCGAGGAAAACCTCATCGAGCAGCAATCAGGCAACCCCATGAACGACTTGGAGTACCGCCGCAAGCAGTTGCTCAAACTCCAGGATACTGTCATCGACATGGAAGACCTGTCCAGCGGCGTGTCCATCACTGACCTGACCCTCACCGACTTTCGCATCGACCTGGCGCAATACCTCAAAGCGCACCCCGGTAAGTTGGCGGCTGTGCCCATGGGAGCCTATGCCGTCACCACCAGCATTGATGCCGACATTGAACCCGGCGTCATTTTTTGCCTGCGTGCAGGGGGTGACGTGGCCACTAAGTGCACAGGTTCCGGTACCGGTTCAGACTATCCGCTGGCACCCCATTACCTGGTGCATGTGGGTGACGATGGCTCAGTGCTGTTGCCCTACATCCAGGCCAAACGCATCCTAGACCGGTTGAAGCGCTTGGCGCTTGGACGCGAGTTAACCGACGACGGCGCGTGTGCCCGGTTTGACAGGGCCACGAGACAAGGTGAAGACATGAGCCAATTACAAAAGCTGCTGTCGGCGGCGGTGGCGTCCGTGGTCGGAAAAAATGAAGAGAGGGCTGTGGCTAGCCTGTTTTCGCCCGGTGGCACCCACGCCATGAAGGGAGAGTTTGCGGGCAGCAACGACTTCGAGGTGCTTGCCTTCATGATCGTGCTGCCCAATGATGGCCAGACTAATTCATCCAAAACACTGGGAGCCTTATGAGTTTCAGGACTGCTGAGCCAGCATTGAAGGATGTGCTGGATGACATCGCCAAGGGAAATACCCAACTGCCTGATTTTCAACGTGGCTGGGTTTGGGACGACAACCACATCAAGTCGCTGATCGCCAGCCTGTCGCTGTCGTATCCCATCGGGGCGGTGATGTTTCTCGAAGCCGGAGGGGTGCCATTTAAGCCTCGGCTTTTCGAAGGCGTAGCCCTGCAGCCAGCGCCCAAGCCGAAAACCTTTGTGCTGGATGGCCAGCAGCGGTTGACCTCGATGTATCTGGCCTTGCGCAGTGGCCAGCCTGTCAAGACGCGCACGGAGAAGGGCACCGAAATTCGCCGTGTCTACTTTCTCGACATGGCCATGTGCCTTGATCCTGAAGCTGACCGTGAAGAGGCCGTTGTTTCAGTACCTGAGAGTTTGCAGGTGACTTCCGACTTTGGACGGAAAGTTGACCTGGACATCAGCACCCCCACTGCTCAGTTTGAGAAGCGCGTATTCCCCGTGTCACTGCTGTTCGATATTCAAGGCTTCATGACTTGGGAAAGTGGCTTCAGCGCGCACTACCAGTTCAGTGCTGACGCCATGCAATTCATGCAGCAGTTTCGCAACGAGATATGGCTTCGTTTTCAGCAGTTCAAAGTACCCGCCATTGAGCTGACCCAAGACACCCCTCGGGAAGCTGTGTGCCAAGTCTTTGAAAAGGTCAACACCGGGGGTGTGACACTGACGGTCTTCGAACTCATGACGGCCACCTTTGCATCCGATGCCGGAGAGTTCAATCTACGAGAAGACTGGGATGCCCGTTGTGAACGCCTAACTGCCAAGCACGACGTGCTTGAGGCAGTGGATGGCACCAGCTTTCTCACGGCAGTAACCCTCCTTGCAAGCTACAGAAAGCATGTCGAGAAAAAGACATCTGTGTCCTGCAAACGCAGCGATGTCCTCAGGCTGACGCTTCCAGAGTTCAAGGGGCTTCAAGCTCAGCTCGAAGCTGGATTCAAACGGGCAGCAGAGCTGCTGGCCGAAGAGAAGATATTTGACGCTCGCAGCCTGCCCTACGCAACCCAGTTGATTCCGCTTGCGGCGATATGTGCCCAGTTGGGCGACAGGACTACCCAGCACGGCATCAAGCAGCGACTTCTGCGTTGGTACTGGACGGGTGTGATGGGCGAGCTTTATGGCGGCGCAAACGAAACCCGTTTTGCCATGGACATGCAGGATGTGGTGGCCTGGATCGATGGTGGCGCCGAGCCAAGAACGGTTCGCGACGCCAACTTTGCACCCGCACGACTGCTATCACTGCAAAGTCGGTTGGCTGCTGCCTATAAAGGGCTGGGGGCGCTGTTGATGAAGCACGGCGGTCGCGACTTTATCAGCGGTACACCCATCGACCTGAACTCTTACTTCAACAACGCCATTGACATTCACCACATTTTTCCCCGAGCATGGTGCGAGAAGAAAACGCTGCCCCGGGAGAAATGGAACAGTGTCATCAACAAAGCCCCCTTGGCGGCAGGCACCAACCGTTTTATCAGTGGTGACGCACCGAGCGTATATCTCGGGCGCATCCAGAAAGCCAAAGAGGTCAATCCAGCCAGTTTGGATGAATTTCTGGCATCGCACATCATCCCCGTGCCGCAACTTCGTGGCGATGATTTTGAGGGCTTCATCCGATTGCGGGCCGTGGCCCTTCTGAACCTGATTGAGCACGCCACAGGCAAAGCAGTGCCGGGCCGCGACAGTGAAGAGACCATCAAGGCGTTCGGTGGTGCACTGACTGCATGAGTGATTCATCGATTCAACGGCTCATCAATGCGTTGGCGCTCCCCGCCAGTTGCAGTGTGAACCAGCGCGTTCCCAAAAAAATGCTGATTGAAAACGGCGCAACCACAGCGGCAGACAAGCGGCTGTTTACTGACAGCATTGAAGAAATCCAGTGGCTGGCCGTCCTAAAGCCCAACACAGTAGGCGTGCCTGCCTGGCGTGATGACGAACGCGAATATCTTGAAATTGCCGTGCTGGCCATCACCCTGCGCGGTGACAAGCCTGTCAATTTGACGCACCTTTGCGAGCTGGTGCACCGTGCAGTGCCTTACCCGGTGTTGTTGATGGTGCAAACGCCGCAGGGCCTGTCGGTATCAATGGCCCACAAACGCTGGGCGCAGAACGAGGCGGGCAAAGTGGTGCTGGACGGTAGCGTGCTGATGGCGGACGTAGGCACCGAACTCGACGCGGCCCACCCTTTCAGCCAGGCGTTGGCCCTACGTAACCAGCCGCAGGCCCATGTCATGGCGCTTTATGAGGGCTGGATGGCTTGCTTGCTGGCCTTGCAGGCGGCACGTTACACCGGCGTTTTTGTACATAAAAATGATCTCCAGCCCTTATCCAATAAGCGCGAAAAGCTACAACAATACGAGCAACTGACAGCTGAGGCCGCAAGCCTGCGCAGCCAAGCAGCCAAAGCCAAACAACTCGCCCAGCAAGTTGAATTGAATCTGGCCCTACAGCGGGTGCAGGTCCAACTCACACTGGCACGCGGCCAGTTGTCAAACCCAACACCTCAAGAAGACCAAGGGATCAGTTAAGCCATGCAAAAGATCGAAGCCACCAGCCCCGAGGCGCAATCGGCCGACTTGGTCAGTGCCAATATCGAGCAGCTTAAAAAACTGTTTCCTGAATTGCTCACCGAGAGCGCCAACGGTGTGGCCGTGAACGTGGATGTACTCAAAGCCCTGGTTGGCGACCAAACCGCCACCGATGCGGACGAAAAATACGGCCTGAACTGGCACGGCAAGCGCCGTGCCCGCCAACTGGCGCTGACACCCAGCACCGGCACACTGCGGCCGTGCCCGGATGAAAGTGTGGACTGGGACACCACGCAAAATCTGATGATTGAAGGTGACAACCTGGAAGTGCTCAAGCTATTGCAGAAGAGTTACGCAGGCAAGGTGAAACTGATTTACATCGACCCGCCGTACAACACCGGCAAGGATTTTGTTTACCCGGACAATTTTCAGGACAACATCAAAAACTATCTGGAGTTAACTGGGCAAACCGAAGTCGGGGTAAAGATCAGCAGCAATACCGAAGCCAGTGGAAGGTTTCATACGGATTGGCTGAATATGATGTATCCGAGGTTGAAACTGGCCAGAAATTTATTGCGGGAAGATGGACTTATCTTTATAAGTTTGGATGACAGTGAAATTGCGAGTGCGCGAAAGATTTGTGATGAATTTTTTGGAGAAGAAAATTTCGTTGACTGTATGGTTTGGAAGAAGCGTTATGGAGGTGGAGCTAAGGAAAAGTATCTTGTGACATTGCACGAATATATTTTGGTATATGCAAAGTCGCTATCTGAGATTCAAGAAATTGAAGTTCCATTAAGTGATGCTTCTGTTGAACGCTATTACACTACCCGAGATGAGTATTTTGAAGAAAAGGGACCATACAGGACTCATCCACTTGAAGCGATGAAAAGCTTTGAAGACCGAGTAAATCTTCGATTCCCTATACCAACCCCAGATGGTGGTGAATTGTTTCCTAAACGTCAATGGCGGTGGGGTAGGGAGCGGATGCAGGAAGCTCTTGGCCGTGGTGAGGTCGAATTTTCGAAGGCCAGAGATGGTTCTTGGGTTGCCAGTTCGAAACAATATTTAAAAGATGACACAGGTGATAATCGTTCTGCAAAGGCCTTTTCAATTATTGACGGTATATATACCCAAGCTGGAACAAGAGAAACAGTAGAGATGTTTGGGGATGCAAGAGTATTTTCTTTTCCAAAACCAACTGCATTAATTCAGAGAATTATTGAAGTAGCTACCAGTAATGACAAAGACGCCATAGTTGTTGATTTTTTCGCTGGTTCAGGTACAACGGGTCAAGCAGTTTTTCAACACAATATTATTGATGGAGGGAGTCGGCGGTTCGTTTTAATTCAACTTCCAGAACAATTGGAGATTGATAGTCGAGAGCAGGAAGTTGCGGCAAACTATTGCGATCAACTTGGCAAGCCACGCACCATCGCCGAACTCACCAAAGAACGCCTGCGCCGTGCTGCTTCAAAAATCAGAGCCACTCGCGCAATTCAGACGGGGTCTAAAACCCAATTATCCTTAGAGGATTCAACCCAGCCACTGGCCACATTGCCCGACCTGGGTTTCAGGGTTTTCAAGCTCGATCGCTCCAACATCCGCGCCTGGAACCCCAAGCCGGACGATCTGGCACAAGCCGTAATCGACTTTCAAGACAACCTGACGGCGGGCCGCACCGAGTCCGACATCCTGTACGAGTTGTTGCTGAAATTGGGACTGGACTTGTGCGTGCCCATCGCTACCCGCCAACTGGCTGGCCTCACCGTGCACGCCGTGGGCGGTGGTGTGTTGATGGCCTGCCTGGCTCCGGCCATTGCCACCACCGATGTCGATGCCCTGGCCACCGGCATCATCGCCTGGCGCAAAGAGCTGGCCCCGGCAGGTGACACTACTTGCGTTTTCCGCGACAGCGCCTTTGCCGACGACATCGCCAAAACCAACCTGACCGCTATCTTGGAGCAGCAAGGCATTCAGAACGTACGGAGTTTGTAGCCATGGCCATGCCATCACACCCAAAGATTTATCATATTTGCCATGTAGATCGGCTGGCTTCAATTGTCGGCAGTGGGGGGCTTTTGTCTGACGCAGCGCTGCAGCAGCAGGCATTGCCCGGCACAGTGATTGGTATGAATCACATTAAACAGCGCAGACTCCAGGAACTGACTTTGACGAGCCACCCTGGTCTGCATGTGGGTGCGTGCGTACCTTTTTATTTTTGCCCACGGTCTGTCATGCTGTATTTGATTTACGTGCGAAGTCAGGAGCTGTCTTTTCGCGGTGGGCAGGAGCAAATTGTTCATTTGGAAGCGGACTTGCGTGCGACGGTTGCCTGGGCTAACGCACAAGGCCGTCGTTGGGCTTTTACTTTGTCCAATGCGGGAGCCTATTACTTTGAGGACAGGGCGAACTTGGCGCAATTAGGCGAGATCAAATGGGATGCGGTCCAGGCCGCTAGCTGGCGACAATGTAAAGAAGGCAAGCAGGCTGAATTTCTGCTTGAAAATAGTTTTCCATGGCACTTGATAGAGCGCATTGGGGTGCAATCACGTCTGGTGTATCCCCAGGTAACAAATATTCTGCCTGCACAAGGGCATAGACCAGCGGTAGAAGTGTTGCCCGACTGGTACTACTGAAAGAGGCTCAGAAATGATTGAATTAGCCACCGGCGACATCCTGAAAGAAGAGTCAGAGGCCATCATCAACACAGTCAATTGTGTGGGAATCATGGGGCGTGGAATCGCCCTGCAGTTTAAGAATGCTTGGCCTGAGAATTTCAAGGCCTATGAGTCAGCCTGCCAGCGCCAAGAGGTACAACCTGGGCGGATGTTTGTATATGAGACCGGGCAACTAACGGAGCCGCGTTACATCATCAATTTCCCGACCAAGCGCCACTGGAAAGGCAAAAGTCGTCTTGAGGATATTGAAGCTGGGCTTGCGGCTTTGGTGTCGGTTATTCAGGAAAAAGGCATCAGCTCAATCGCCATTCCGCCACTGGGCGCCGGACTGGGTGGACTGGACTGGTCTGACGTGCGACCACGCATTGAGGCCGCGTTGTCGGCCTTGCCTGATGTTCGAGTCAGGCTATACGAGCCAATTGGCGCACCTGCGCCTGAAAAAATGAATCGCAGCACGAATGTGCCAACGATGACGCCTGGTCGAGCGGCGTTGGTCGAGTTGATGAACCGCTATGTACGCGGCTTGCTTGACCCGTCTATCACCTTGCTGGAGGTTCACAAGCTGATGTATTTCATGCAGGAGGCGGGTGAACCTCTGCGGTTGAATTATGTGAAGGCGGCTTACGGTCCCTACGCCGAAAATTTGCGTCACGTGCTGAAGGCGATTGAAGGCCATTTTGTTTCGGGTTATGCCGATGGCGGCGATGCACCCGATAAGCCGCTGTCGCTTGTGCCTGGTGCAATTGATGACGCAGGTGCTTTTCTAGAGGCCAACACAGAAACCCGCGCCCGCTTTGACAGAGTCGGATCGTTGGTTGATGGGTTCGAGACCCCCTTTGGCTTGGAATTGTTGGCAACAGTGCATTGGATAGCCAAGCATGATGAATCAGTGACAACTATTGATGATGTTGTGGCCCGCACCTATGCATGGAATGCGCACAAAAGGCAGTTCACGCCACGCCAAATTGGCATCGCAGCGAATGTCCTGTCAACACAGGGCTGGATCAAGGCAGTCGGAACTGGGGTGCCTGCTTGAAACTGCACTTTGAACCCAACCTTGACTATCAATTGCAGGCCATTGAGGCTGTGTGCGACCTGTTTCGCGGTCAAGAGGCGTGCCGTACCGAATTCACGGTGACGATGAAGCTGCCCACGCAGCAAGCCACGTTGGGCATTGCCGAGTCTGACCTGGGTGTGGGTAACCGCCTGACACTGCTGGACGATCAGGTGCTCAAGAATCTGAACGATGTGCAATTGCGCAGCGGTCTGGAATCGTCTGGATCGCTGGAATCGGGTGACTTCACGGTGGAGATGGAAACCGGCACGGGCAAAACCTACGTTTACCTGCGCACCATTTTTGAGTTGAACCAGCGCTTTGGGTTTACCAAGTTCGTGATCGTGGTGCCGTCGGTCGCCATCAAGGAAGGTGTTTACAAGACGCTGCAAATCACCGAAGAGCATTTCAAGGGCTTGTACGCAGGCGTGCCGTTTGACTTCTTTTTGTACGACTCCAGCAAGCCCGGCCCGGTGCGCAACTTTGCCACCAGTGCCAATGTGCAGATCATGGTGGTGACAGTAGGCGCCATCAACAAGAAAGACGTGAACAACCTCTACAAAGAGAGTGAGAAAACCGGGGGCGAAAAACCCATCGACCTGATCAAGGCCACGCGGCCCATCGTGATCGTGGACGAGCCGCAAAGCGTGGACGGCGGGCTGACCGGCGCTGGCAAAACCGCGCTGGATGCCATGAACCCAATGTGTACCCTGCGGTATTCCGCCACGCACGTCAACAAGCACCACATGGTGTACCGGCTCAATGCCGTGGATGCGTATGAGCGCAAGTTGGTCAAGCAGATTGAAGTGGCTTCCGCCACGGTGGAAGATGCCTTCAACAAGCCGTTTGTGCGACTGGTATCGGTCAACAACAAACGTGGCACGATTAGCGCCAAGGTGGGGCTGCACGTGCAGACCGCCAGCGGCGTGAAGGTGCAAGAGGTTGTGGTCAACGACGGTGACGACCTGCAGCAGACGACCAGACGGGCTATCTATGCTGACTTTCGCGTTGGCGAGATCAACACCGCCAAGGATGAAGAGTTTTTGGAATTGCGCTACCCTGGTGGCGAGGTGTACCTGGCCGTTGGTCAAGCACATGGCGATGTCGATGCGCTGGCCATACAGCGCGAAATGATTCGCCGCACGATCAAAGAGCATCTGGACAAAGAAAAGCGCCTGAACCCGATGGGCATCAAAGTGTTGTCGCTATTCTTCATTGACTCGGTTCAAAGGTATCGCCAATACGATGCCGATGGCAACGCCATGAAGGGCGACTACGCCCGCATCTTTGAAGAGGAATACCGGCGTGCGGCCAAGCTGCCCGCCTACCAGAGCTTGTTTGCAGAAATTGATTTGAGCAGTGCGCCGGAGGCAGTGCACAACGGCTACTTCTCCATCGACAAGAAGGGTGGCTGGTCTGACACCACCGAGAACAACGCTGGCAACCGCGACAACGCAGAGCGGGCCTACAACCTGATCATGAAAGAGAAAGAGAAGCTGCTTGGCTTCGATACACCGCTGAAATTCATTTTTTCTCACTCGGCGCTAAAGGAGGGTTGGGACAACCCGAACGTGTTTCAGATTTGCACTCTGCGCGACATGGGTACAGAGCGCGAGCGTCGCCAAACCATTGGCCGTGGTCTGCGTTTGTGCGTTAAGCAAGATGGCTCGCGCGTGCATGGTTTCGAGGTCAACCGGCTTACGGTGATTGCCACCGAAACCTATGAGCAGTTTGCCGAAAATCTGCAGAGGGAAATCGAGGACGATACCGGCATCCGGTTTGGTATCGTGGAACCGCACCAGTTTGCCGCTATTGCTGTCACGGGGGCCGATGGTCACCCGGCACCCCTGGGTGTGGATCAATCTAAAACACTTTGGCAGCACCTGAAGGCAGCAGGGCACATTGATGCCAAAGGCAAGGTGCAGGACTCATTGAAAACGGCGCTGAAAAATGGCACGCTGGTGTTGCCGACCGAGTTTGACGCGCAACGTGGTCAGATCGCCGAGGTATTGCGCAAGGTGTCAGGCCGACTGGAAATCAAAAACGCTGACGAGCGCAAGCAGGTACCGCTGCGCAAGGGCAAAGATGGCAAGGCCATCATTTTGAGCGACGAGTTCAAGGCGCTGTGGGATCGTATCAAGCACCAAACCACCTACCGGGTGCAGTTTGACAACGCCAAATTGATTTCGGATTGCACCTCAGCCTTGCAGAAAGCCCCACCGATTGCCAAGGCGCGACTGCAATGGCGCAAGGCTGACATTTCGATCGGCAAGGCTGGCGTGGAGGCCACTGAAAAAGACGGTGCGGCCACCGTGGTGCTGGATGAGTCCGATATTGAATTGCCTGACTTGTTGACCGACTTACAGAACCGCATTCAGCTTACTCGGCGCAGCATCGCAGCCATCTTGACCGGCAGTGGCAGATTGGACGACTTCAGGCGCAATCCTCAGCAATTCATTGAACTGACGGCCGAGGTCGTCAACCGCTGCAAACGCTTGGCGCTGGTCGATGGCATAAAGTACCAACGGCTTGGCGGCGAACATTTTTACGCCCAAGAGTTGTTCGACAAAGAAGAGTTGACCGGCTACCTCAAAAACATGCTGATGGACACCAGCAAATCAATTTACGAGCACGTGGTGTATGACTCGACCACAGAACGCGACTTTGCTGATGCGTTAGAAAAAAATAATGACGTTGTGCTGTACGCCAAGTTGCCTGGCTGGTTCAAGGTGCCAACGCCGCTGGGCAGCTACAACCCAGATTGGGCCTTGTTGGTGGAAAAGGACGGCACCCAAAAGCTGTACTTTGTGGTGGAAACCAAGAGCAGTTTGTTTACCGACGACTTGCGTGATAAGGAGAGCGGAAAGATTGAGTGTGGCAGGGCGCATTTTGATGCGCTAGCTGTCGGTAAAAACCCGGCGAGGTATGTGGTGGCGCGCAACATCAATGATGTGCTTGTAATAGCTGCCGCAAGCGCAACCTGCGGTACTGACGTGGCCAGCGCCGGAGTATGAAGGGCACTATGCATCGAGTGATTCGGCTTCCACAATAATTTTGAACTCCGTCAATATGTCGGCGTGATGCTGTTGTAGGTAACGGTCAACGTCGATATTCGCCAGCAACTTGGACAAATACGTGCGAGCCAGAAACAGTTGGAATACATCCTGGCTGAAATTTTGTTCTGCAAGTTTGTACTGATCCTGCAGGTTGCCCATTTCGCGCTCCATATTGGCCATCTGCGTGGCGCTCACCCCCGCGATTTTTTTGACCTTGTCTGCGTCCACCAGTTGTGATGCGGGCGTGGCTGCAAACAGTGCATTGGCATAGGCCATGGTGAGGTTGTTGGCATCCACCATCAATTCGGCACATGCTACCTGCCGGGTTGGCTTCATTTTCCGAAGGACTGAGCCCAAATTAGCAGAAAACTGCTGATCCTTCAGGATTGCCGCCGCTTCTGCGCAGATGCCGTCAAGCAGCGTCAGCTTGCGTGTGATGCTGGTGATATCCAAGTCCAGGGCATTGGCCAAACGTTGGGCAGTCACGCCACGATCCACCGCTCGTCGAAGCATCAAGTGTTCTTGAATTGACGACAGCCGGTTGATGCGGGTGTTGTAGGTGTAGCTCTCATCATCCGTGGATTCCAGGCATGGAGCTTCTGTGAAACCCAACGTGCGCAGGGAAAGCAGTCGTACATGGCCGTCGAGCAAGATTCTGTGGCCGGCTTTTTTGTCAGCCGGGCTAACCGTCAATGGCTCAATCAATCCCACTTCTTTAATGGACGACTGAATTTGCATGAACTTCCGGGTGGACAAGAGTCCTGCCGGTGCCTTGTGAGACGGCAGAATCAAATCCAGCGATATTGAAAGTGGGTCGGGAATAAATGCAAGTGTCAGTTGGGTCATTTCAGTTTCCTTTGGGCCAGACACGGTCGGCTAGATATGTGGGCAGCGTGTCCAATCCTTCTGCCCGAAGCAGTGTGGTGAAGTTTTCATTGACCAGGAGTTGGCCCAGCGCACCGATCACAAAAAGAAGACGTTGCTGTGCCGCTCCGGCTTTCTTGACCATCAGCTTTTGCCTTTCGACCTCTTTAAGGTAAGTTCGAACCAGGCTGGATGATGTGATGTCGACAGCCACCCGCCGAGTTCCCCGTCCCAATGCACGCCCATATGAGTCACGCTTTTCGATCAGGCGGCGGGCATGTTCGAGTTGTTTGCCTCTCAGTTGGCCGGATTCATAGGCTTCCTGAAGCGCAGCTTGAACTGCCTCGCTGCTGTTGCCTGCGCCAACAATGGCCAAGGCAGCATTGAGCGGGATACGGCCGCTCTCAACCGCCACCATCAGTCGCTCCTCGCCGTTTTTGATCAAATGCATGATGCCTTGAACGTACTCAACACTCAGGCCGGTTTTTTTGGCAATAGTGCGCTTGTCGTACCCTTTTGCCACCAATTGCTGAATGCCTGCGAGCAGTTCCAATGGGCTGGATTTGCGCCGGGCGATGTTTTCCACCATGCTCATGATGAAAGCGTCCTCGTCGCTGACATCGATCACCATGGCCGCAATGGTGGACTCTCCCAAGGCCATGAAGGCTTTGAGCCTTCCTTCGCCACACACGAGCAGATATTTTTCGGTACCGTTTTCACCAGGACGCGCTGTTACCGTGATCGGCTTTTTGAGCCCGACGGATTTGATGTTGTAAACAATCTGATCGAAGACTTGCTTGTTGCGCTCGCGGGTATTGAGGACTTCGATTTGCGCGATAGGAATCATGCGCAACTCACCCATGGTGTGGTGCTGGTTCACGCAGCTCTCCGGATGCGTGTGCGCTGTGCCATTCCATAGAAATAGTCCAGGGTGTCAAAGCGGTAGCTCTCGATCTCGACGGCGTTGTGGTCGGCCAAACTGATGCGGGGCAGGCCGAAATCCAGACGTGGCAAGAGGTAGTAATCCAGTGGAGCCTGGTTGGTGTGGTTGAGCCGAACGGCCACTGTGATGTCCGGTGCCAAACTCGTGTCGAACCGAACTTTCCACCGGTTGCGACCGCTGTCATGGGTTTGGCAGCGTGCCAGCACCAGTGAGACCGTGAACTCTTTGTTGACCTGCAAAAGATCCGTGGCGGGATCGCGCACGATGGAGCCACCCAGATCACCAATGGCTTTTTCTGTTTGCGCCACGATTTGCGGGTGCAGTCGCCTGAGAAACTGGTTGGCTTCAAGATACTGGTAGTCCCGATCCGGTGTGAACCCGACCGTTTGATAGGCACGGATCAGGCTGCCGAATCGGTGGATATAGGCCGAAGTCGAGGGCATCCCTTCGGTCTCGTCGATGATCAGCCCAGACAGAAACCCACGGTTTTGAAACAGTGACCGAAGGCGCTCAATCAATTCGTCATTGGAAAACCGGTATGCCCTGGCCCGGACAATGCCCTGGGCGATGTAAAACACGTCGGGTGTGACCACCGACTCAAACGCACCTTCCTTTTTGATCCACATGTCGGGCGTGTTTTCCACCCGGAGCTTTTTGAGCTTGAATGAGCGGCGGTTATAGACGTTGTTGCCTATGTACTTTTCATTGGTCAGTACCTCGCGCACGGTGGAGCGGGTCCAGTTGCGGTCAAGGTCGGTGCGGACACCTGTTTCATTTAGCCGAGCCGCAATTTCTGATTCGGTCAGACCGTCATCAGTAAACCAGCGGTATATCTGGTTGACAACCTGTACTTCAGAATCTGGCCCTGGCACCAGAATGACGCGGTCGGTTTGCAGGCTTTTGTGTTCGCCTCGTGACAGTTCGGCTTTGACCGAGCCAGATTGGTCGAGCAGCACGCGGCGCAGCCCGAAACCAGCAGGGCCGCCCTGGCGATAACCCAATTCGATCAATCGACACTGGCCCGCAAACACTTTGGCTGATAGCTCACGGCTGTATTCACCAGCCATCGCTCGCTTGACACCCTTGACGATGGTGGCCACCGGTGAGCCGTCGTTTTCGAACTGCTCAGCCACATAAGCGACTTGAATGTTTTTGCGCTTGCAGATGTATTCGTAATACGCAGACTCGTCGGCATCTTGAAAACGCCCCCATCGACTAACGTCATAGACCAAAATGATGGAGAAGTCCGCCGATCCCGACTCGACATCCTTGATGAGTTGTTGCAAGGCCTGTCGACCATCAATGCGCAGACCGCTTTTGCCCGCATCCGCGTAGGTGCGAACGATGTCGATGTTGCGGTGGGCAGCGTATTCCCGAATTTTGTCGGCCTGGTTTTCGGTGGAATATTGCTGATGCTCCGTGGACATGCGCACATACTCAACCGCACGGAACCGTTTCGGCTGATCCGCCCCATCTTCTGCTACCGCGTTTGGTTCCATAAAACCCGATCACTCATGTTGAAGGGTATGGGCGCTCGGGGCTACCTTCAGATAACGGGCTTATCGTGGCCAACGACGGTCAGGATGCAACTTCATATCGGATGATCGAGAGCACATTTTGGCGGCACGTTACCGCCGGTGTTTCCAAATTTCCATCACGTCCTGTCTTGACAGTCGTCGTCTTGACACGGGCAGGTGAGGCACATCGGTGTGATCTCTACGACCCAAGTCTTGCCATCGACCTTGCCGTATCCGGCGCTGACAGGTCTGATTCGGTAGATGCCAGCAGGGATGTACTTGAGCAAAGCCAAGTCGTCCATCTTGACGGGCAATGGAAAATTCAGATCAGTTTGACTTGTGCTTGGGACGGTTTTTCCATCAGGGCGAGAAATTGATTTGCGATACTTGCGCCAATAGTCAGGATTTCGATCAACCCACGCCCGCTGGGCACGACTTTTGTTGTCGCGGTAGTCAGGGTCGTTTTTTTGTTTGTCTCGGGCCCATCGCTGTCGCCGTTCCTGCTGACAGTCGGGCGATGAGCAGTAGGTCTGATTGGGGACTTTGTGATGAGGCTGAAAGCTTTGGCCACAACACAGACAAATTTTGATTGCCATGAAGGTTCTCCATACGAAAGTTCGTATGGGAACGTGCCTACTGCAATGCTGACGTGCGATTAGCGATCAATTTGGCGTTGTCAACCTCACCCCGGTAGGTCGATTGGTGCTGTATGCGATCCCACAGCGCCTCGAAGATGTCGCCCAAGAGGATGTCTGACTGGGCGGGTGGCTTCCATCAACGGCACCAAAGTGTTTCGTAAGCGCTCCACAAACCCCAGACTTGTAACCTGAATCCAAAGACGCGATGCTTTGGCCATCTAAATTCAGATGGAGAAGCGAGCATGAAGAAAGCCAAGCAAGATTGGGCAGGCCACGTGGCGGCAATCAAAGCCCAGGGGATCAGCACAATCGATTACGCCCAGCAGCACGCACTGGCCAGGTCAACCCTGTACCACTGGCAAAAAAAACTCCGTCGAGCAGGCGCAGAAACCTCAAAACCTGACAAGTCAACGGCACCCACCCAGGCCAGCAAGTTCATCGCCTTGCGCATGAGCGAGCCCCAACGCCTGGTGCGGCCCACGCCCACGAATTGCACCTTGGTATTGCCAAGTGGCATGCGCCTTGAAATGGCGGCACTACCCGCGCCAAAGTGGCTGGCCGAACTGGGTCGTTGCGCACAAGGAGCCTACTGATGCATCCGGGCTGCCCCATCGATCAGGTCTACCTGTACCGCGAACCCATTGACTTCAGAAAAGCCATCAACGCCCTGAGCGTGCTCGTTGAGCAGGAATTGGGCTTGAGCCCCTTTGCCAGCGCGCTGTACGTCTTCACCAACCGACACCACAACAAGGTCAAAGCCCTGTACTGGCATCGCAACGGATTTTGCCTGTGGCAAAAGCGTCTCGAGCGTGACAAATTCGCCTGGCCGCGTGATTCAAACGGGCTCACAAAGACCTGCACTTTGGCCGAATTTGGCTGGCTCATTGAAGGCTTTGATTTGACTAAAAATAAGCCTCACAAAACACTGTTTTATGAGGCCGTTTCATAGGAGAAACTGCTAAAATTCAGCATGTCTTTTGCAACGCTTCAAACACCTTTTTCTCCTGGGAAAAAAGGCTTTGAAGCGTTCACTTTGCCGAGCGTTTTACCGCACGACATTGATGCCCTCAAAACACTGCTGGTGACCCAGCAAACGGCGCACACCGCCCTGATTGAGGCCATCCGCCAGGAAGCCCACAATTACGTCATCCGCATGCTCGAGCAGGCCATTCTTGCCCGCCAACGCATGTTTGGCTCCAGCTCCGAGCAAATGGCCGCACAGAGCCGCTTGTTTGATGAGGCTGAAGTCCTGGCGCAAACCAGCTCGCAAGCACAAGACATCGCTGCGCAAGCGCCCGAGGCACCAGTGGCTGAAGCAGAAGTTCAATCTGACAAGCCCGCAATCAAACCCGGTCGTGGCAAGCGTGTCGCCTTAGCCACCGGGTTGCCTCGGGTCGATGTGCTGCACGATGTCCCCGAGGCCGATCGCACCTGTGCTTGCGGCACCCCCATGGTGGAAATCGGTGAAGACGTCAGCGAGCAACTCGACATCGTGCCGATGCAGGTTCGGGTGCTGCGCCATATCCGCAAGCGTTATGGCTGCCCCACGAGCCAGCATGCACCAGTCACCGCAGCCCTGCCAGCCCAACCCCTGCCCAAGAGCAACGCCAGTGTCGATTTCCTGGCGATGCTGCTGGCGGTCAAGTTTGTTGATGGTTTGCCTCTGGCGCGCTTTGAGAACGTGCTGACTCGCCATGGTGCGGTGGTGCCGCGTCAAACCCTGGCACGCTGGGTGATTGGCTGCTCTGGTGTGTTGCAGCCACTGCACAACCTGATGCGCGACATCTTGCTCGACGGCTTCCTGATCCATATGGATGAGACGGTGGTGCAGGTGCTCAAGGAAAAAGACAAGTCTCCGACTTCAAACAGCTACATGTGGGTGCAGACCGGCGGCCCGCCCGATAAGCCGGTGGTTTTGTATGACTACGATCCAAGTCGCAGTGCCAGTGTGCCCACGGCTTTGCTGGAGGGGTTCAAGGGTTATTTGATGACCGATGGTTATGAGGGCTACAACGAGGTGGCGCGCACTGAGGGCATTGAGCGGCTGGCGTGCTGGGCGCATGTGCGTCGGCGTTTTGTCGAGGCGACTCGGGTGCAGCCCAAGGGCAAGCGTGGGCGCGCTGATGAGGCGGTCAGTCTGATTGGCAAGTTGTACCGCATTGAGCGTGAGCATAAAGATGCCACGCCCGAGGCCCGGTATCTGGCGCGTCAGAGTGACAGCGTGCCAGTGTTAGCCGAGTTGCACGCCTGGATCCTCAAGAACGCGCCGCTGGTCATGCCGAAAAGTGCTCTGGGGACGGCGCTGGCTTACATGGGCAATTTGTGGTCCAAGCTTGTGCGTTACACCGAGCGCGGTGATTTGCCGATTGACAACAACCGCTGTGAGAATGCGATTCGCCCATTCGTGGTCGGTCGCAAGGCGTGGTTGTTCAGTGATACGCCAGCCGGTGCGCACGCCAGTGCGGTGATTTACTCTTTGGTGCAGACCGCCAAAGCCAATGGCTTGGAGCCCTACACCTGGCTGCGCCGGGTGCTGCGTGATTTGCCAGCGGCCAAAAGCGTCGATGCGGTGGAGGCGCTGTTGCCTTGGAATTTGCGTATAGCAGATTTGGTGGACAAAACCGGGCTTTGATTTACTGGGGTTGATGGAGCGCTTACAGTGTTTCGGGCAAAAAAATAGCAGCCCATGGAGGCTGCTTAAAAAACCTGCCTGAAGCGACAGGCTGGGTTTTTTGGGTGTGAGATGTATTCCTCCTTCGCTTAGGGGTCTGAGGTGGTCCGGATGCAGCGAAATTGCTGACGATGCGGTGCCTAAGATGGTTATGCCGGTCTCGGGAAAAGTCGCAGGGACGTTCTTGAAAACCGAACTCAAAAGCTCTTTGTGGGATTGATGAGCCGCTGTGTGTGCCCTATGCCTTACCTTTCAAAAGTCACTCGACGTTGCCACCTTTTCGGTTGGAATCCCTAATTGCAGTGAGTTCTGACCTAACGGTCTGGATCAGACGTTCGGTATCGCTTTCGCTCTCCAGATCAACGTACGCAAGCAACAAGAGCGTAAGGGGGTGCACTTTCATGACTTGAGCCAACTCATCGGTCTTGTTCAGGGTAGGACTCTTCAGTCCACGTTCCAGCGTGCTGACGTAGGTTCTGCTCGACAGCAAGCCGAAGGATTCCTGAGATAAACCGCGAGCTTTTCGCACTGCTCTTAAGGCGAAACGAAAGTTGTTTTTTGGCGGATTGGAAGGCGAAAGCATCCATCCAATTAACTCAAAGCGAACCCCATAGAGCTACAATCTATAGTGTTCATTTTTGTGTTTCCAGATCCCATGTGGTATCTATTTTTTTTGGATATCCTTGGTTGATTGACTGGTCTTGGAAGATTCAATTGAACGTGGTAATGAGATTAATGTGATAGATTTCAAAAAATAAATGGGAGTAATTAATGAATCTTCGTTTCATTGCAATATTTTTTATCACTGTTCTATTTCTTCCTTCATTCGTCGTTGCAGGATCATCCCCGACCTGGAAAGATGGACAAGCAGCAAAAGAGCAGAAAGATTATAAAACTGCTTATAAGATATTTAGTAAGTTAGCAGAGGAGGGCGATGATACCGCTCAATTGTCTTTATCCTATTTTTTTGAAGGAGATATGGGTGTCAAAAAAGACGAAAAACGGAAAATATATTGGTTGCAGAAATCTGCAGCGCAAGATAATTATATGGCCCAAATTAATCTTGGAAGTGCTTTTGAACTTGGTATCGGAGTAAATTTAGACTACGAAAAAGCAGTTTACTGGTATAGTAAAGCGGCAAATCAGGGAAGCGAGATCGCGCAATACAATGTTGGCCTTATGTATGCAAAAGGAGCTGGTGTAGTACAGAACTTTGAAACCGCCTACTTTTGGCTTTTGTTATCCTCTGCTAAAGGAAATCAATCTGCAATAAAATTACGTGATTTAATCGAGCCAGAAATTGATTTTGGAGCTCGAATAAGTATTCAAAAAAGAGCTAGTGAATGGCAACCAAATGAAATTTGGCTTGTTAAGCGAATATTAAAATCACAATCTGCTGCCTTGCTTTCTAAGGAAGTCAAAGACATGGATTGGAGTGTTGAAGAGCTTCTAAATTCCAATGAGAAAGGTAAACAGAGTATTGGGCTTCGTCGATGCGCTGCGATACTTTTTTACATTGATGCTACTAACAAGGCTAATAATCACGCACAAGGGATGAAAGAAGATTCTGGTTCGAGTGTTATTCTTCAAATGGCAACCAGCTATACGAAGGCACTCATCGAATCTATGGGTGCGACAACCGCCGAAGAGAAGGATAAAATTAAATCTACCTTAATCAGTGATGCTAAACAGTACAGACTCATGAAGAATGAAGAAGGTTCTAAAAAGGTTGGAATTGACTCGAAAGCATGTATTGGTGGAATAAATGAAGTTGTGATCGCTCGGTAATGTTCTAGCTCGTCAATACGCGCAGTAACTAATTATTCCAATTAACCCCAAACCACTTTAACGCCATGAAACTCCTGAACACTGCCGTTTTAGCACTATCCCTTTCTTTCTCCCTACTTTTTCCCCACCCAGCAATTGCTGGTTTTGATGAAGGCCTTGCAGCTTTCAACAATCAAGACTATGCCACGGCATTGCGCGAATGGAGGCCGCTTGCTGATCAAGGCGATGCCGATGCACAGAAGAATCTTGGCCTCATGTACGCCAACGGCTGGGGCGTGTCCCAAGACTATAAGCAAGCGATGAAGTGGTTTAGATTAGTCGCTGAACAGGGCATCTCCACGGGACAACGAATCCTTGGCATCATGTACGAAAACGGTCAAGGTGTGCCACAGGATTACAAAGAAGCAATGAAGTGGTATCGATTGGCAGCCAATCAAGGGGACGATGGTGCACAAAATAACCTTGGCAGCATGTACGAAGGCGGCAGAGGTGTTCCGCAGAACTACCATGAGGCGGTGAAATGGTATCGAATGGCCGCCGATCAGGGTAATGCCATTATGCAGGTCAATCTTGGCATCATGTATGAAACCGGCCGAGGGGTACCACAGGATTACAAACAAGCGGTGACGTGGTACCGACTGGCCGCCAATCAGGGCAATCCCATCGCTCAGCTCAATCTTGGCGTCAGGTACGAGTATGGTGAGGGAGTCCCGGCAAACAAGGTCGTTGCCTATGCCTTGTATAGCCTTTCAGCATCCAGTGACTCAACTGCTGGGACCAAAGCATCAAGCAATCTAACTGATTTGACCGATTCAATGTCAGTAAAGGAAATAGCTGTAGCCCAAGGTTTGACAAGTGAAATGTCCAAGTCAGGTAACTTGCTCAAGGCATTGGACAAATACGCTAAAAATTCACCGATTAAGGCGAAGAATTAGGCTGCTTTCGTCAGCCAAGTTTCAACGCCAGTTCGGAAGCTTTTGGATGGTAATACCGCGCAACCATGGCGCTCGTCTTGTGGCCGGTGACTTTCATCAGTTCGTGCATTTGCAATTTATCCGCCAATCGAGAAGTAGCTTCATGGCGAAGATCATGGAAATGCAAGTCATCAAGAAATTTGTCTGATTTGTCGATTTCTTTGAGAATTTTCAATGTTGTCGGGTGTGGTTTTTTCTTGTGGTAAATCAGTGCCCTAATTTCTGCAGCCACGGCATATTCACTGAAACCTGATTCCAAAAGTTCCTTTCGCAACTTCTCGTGCACATAGCTTTTTCGTGCCCGTTTGATAGCCCTTTGCCATGAAAGTTTGAGCGCGTTTTGAGACAGCGTAAAGACCCGTCCTTTAATTGCTCGGGGGAGTCCAGTCAAGATCGCAACTGCACGGGTTGAAAGTGGAATGTCGCGGAACAGGTCACCATTTTTTGTTTCCTCTCCCTTTACGCCACGCAAACGTGCGGTTCGCTGCTTGAGGTCAACCTCCCGCCAGACTAATGATGCAATTTCGGATTGGCGGGCAGCAGTTTCAATTGCAAACTCCGCAGCGGCCAATGGAATGGGACTGGTGCAGGCTAAAAGTGAGGGTTTAATTCTTTCCCATTCGCCTAGCTCAAGGCGTCGATCACGATCATTGTCCACCGCTGGTTTTCGAACGAGAGCGGTAGGTATGCCTTGAGGGAGAGCAATGCCCCAGTCCATTGCGCACGCCTTAAAAATTCTGGAAAGCATGTTGATTTCATGCACTACTGTTTGTGGGGCGACTGCTTTGAGTCGCTCGTCCCTGAAAGCAGAAATCATGGCTGCACTGATTGACGCAAGCGAATACGGTCCAAATTTTTCAATCAACTGATTAATTTTGTAGACATCACGGTCCTTGCCACGTTTGCTTGGTAGTATTTCAGTCTTGTAGCGGTTAGCGGCAACGGCGAAGGTTGTTTTTTCGGCGTCGTTGCGATTGATGAAGGCTCCGATGTCCATTTCACGTTCTGTTGCACGAGCCCACTGTTGGGCGGCTTCAAGGGTTTGAAATGTTTTGGATTGGTCGGGCCAGCCAGTGCGTCGAATTTTTGCCTGCCAATTGCCGTTGTCCCGCTGCGTGAAGTTGGCCATTGAATGCTCCAAAAAGTAAAACCGCACTGTCCCCAAATTGTCCCCAAATGCTATTAAATTATTTATCAAATGCCTTGGGAGGCTCATGGATGCTAGGTTTCAAGATTGTAGCAATTTGGGCCTGTCACGCCGGGGGTCGCGGGTTCGAGTCCCGTCCGCTCCGCCAAAAATAAAGGCTTGCTGCTATTTTTATCGCAGCAAGCTTTTTTTTTGATGTTTTTTTCTTGCTTGATTACGGTC
>Ga0210012_1000750_pt1 | contig 35975 bp, 38 predicted proteins | sample CryGeymeta201504_FD_183974 | JGI IMG/M metagenome (GOLD analysis project Ga0210012, IMG submission 183974) | Groundwater microbial communities from Crystal Geyser aquifers in Utah, USA - Crystal Geyser metaG 2015-04 (SPAdes) (version 2) | ecosystem: Environmental > Aquatic > Deep subsurface >... | reverse complement strand
GCCTGTGATTTGAGGAGAAAACATGCACTACAAGAAAACCGCTCTCTATTTTCTCTTTGCCGGGCTGTCGCTCATCATCGTCACCAGCATTTTTTTAGCGACGGCCACACCCGTCCGCGCGCAATGCGGATCGCAGGCATCGTCATGCAAGAACTGCCATGAGGTGCAGGCGCAGAAATCCGTCAACGCGGACGGGACGGGCTGGCATCAGTCTCATGCCTTCGGCGATTTTTGCTACATCTGTCATGGCGGCAACCAGCAGGCAACCGATAAAGCCGCCGCGCATACAGGGATGGTTGCGCCGCTTGCGGACGTGAAGGCATCCTGCCAGCAGTGTCACGTCGCGGACCTGGATGCGCGCGCGAAAGTCTACGCGGACGCCCTGGGCGTGGAAGTCGGCTCGGGGACGGCCTCACCCGCTGCGGGGTCGGCGGAAGCGACGCCCGTTGCCGCTGAATCCGCTCCAAGTGCGGCATCCACTTCGGGCTGCAATCAAGTTGTGGTGGATGATCCGAATGCCGTCAACTATGTTCAGAATTACGACGTCATCGTGTTGGGCAAGAAACCCATCAACTGGGGCAACACGATTTTGCTTGGCTTGATCGGCCTGATGGTGGTGGGCGGCGGTGGATATGTCGTCACGCGCGAGAGACTGGTCAACGTGAAGTTTGGCGACACGCGCAAAGTGGACGATGAATATCCCGCTGACGTGGTGGAGATGTTGCCGAAGATCGCGTCGCTCAAGGCGGGCGCGCGCAAGTCGTTGAAGAATGTTTTGGAAAACAAAAAAGCCGATAAGGTTCTTGACCTGATTGACGAAGTCGTCAAGAAAGAAGAGGAGTAGCCATGAAATTTATTTTGAATTACATCCGCAAGGAAACCTGGTCGCCGTACGTGGCTGGCATTTTGCTGGGACTGGTGGGCATCGCCGCAGTTTGGATCAGCAACAGCCTGCTGGGCGCGTCGGGCGCGTTCGAAAATTTGGCGGGCATGGTCGGCAAGTGGATCGCGCCGAAAGCCTTCGACAATATGTATTTCAACTTCATCATGCCGCCTGGAATTACCATTGGCGTGATCCTGCTGGTGGGCATCTTCTTCGGCGGGATGATCGGCGCGGCGACGAGCGGCACACTCAAATGGGGCAAGAAAGATGCCGCGAATTCAGACGCACAATGGAAGCGCATCTTCGGCCCACAGACCTGGAAGCGCTGGGCGCTGGCTTTCATCGGCGCGATCATTTTGGAATATGCGGCGGGCATCGCGGGCGGCTGTACCAGCGGACTCGCCATTTCGGGCGGCATGTTGCTGGCTCCCGCGGCGTTCCTGTTCATCGCGGGCATGTTCGCTTCAGGCATCGTCACCGCGCTGGTGATTTATCGCAAAAACTATTAGGAGGCTGATATGACAAACTTTATCACGGCTCTTGTGCTGGGCGCGTTCTTCGGCTTTTCATTGAATAAAGCCGGGCTGACCAAGTACAACAAAATTGTAAACGTGTTCCGCTTTACAGATATGGCGGTGCTTCAATTCATGATGACGGCTTTGGTTGTCGCCATGAGCGGACTCTTCGCCTTGCGCGGCTTGGGATTGATCACCTTCCCTGCCGTTCCCGCCACCTACATCGTCGGTAATCTGATCGGCGGATTGATATTTGGCGTGGGCATGGCGCTCACAGGATACTGCCCGGGTACTTGTGTCGCCGGGTCCGGCGAAGGCAAATTAGATTACATTGTCCCTGGTTTATTCGGTTTCTTAACTGGCGCAGTACTTTACGGCCTCACCTATCAACAAGTGTTCCCCGCGATTTCTGCGATTGCAAATTATGGCAACACGACCATTCCCGATCTGTGGAATTTGAGTCCCTTCCTGACGGTTCTAGTCTTTGCGCTCATGTCACTCCTGCTGTTTTATTTGATTGACCGCGCAGGATGGCAGAGGAAAGAAAAATGATGAAGGATGAATGCAGAAGGCAGAAGGCAGAAGGCAGAATGATAAATCAATACATATCACTATTCCGCATTCTGCATTCCGCATTCTGAAATTTCTTTTATCGGAGAAACTATGACAAAAACAATCTCAAGACGAGATTTTCTAAAAATTGGCGCGGCATCTGTGGGCGCGCTGGCGATGGGGCAAATGCTCCCCGCCCCCGTGGCGCAGGCGGCGCGCGAAGCGGGTCATCTCAACGCGGCGGGCGATGGCTACATTTCCAGCATGTGCGAGATGTGCGTCTGGCGCTGTGGGCTGATTGCCAAAGTGAAGGATGGGCGTGTCGTCAAATTGGACGGCAACCCTGAGCATCCGCATTCGCGCGGAAATCTCTGTCCGCGCGGGCAATCGGGGCTGATGAACACCTACGACCCCGACCGCGTGCTGACTCCGCTCATCAGGGTGGGAAAACGCGGCGAAGGGAAATTCCGCCCCGCGTCGTGGGAAGAAGCGCTGGATCTCGTCGCCAGCAAAATGACGGAGATCAAAAATAAATACGGCGCGGAAGCGATGGTCTTTTCATCCACACATAATTTGAGCCAGCCGCTGTTTGAAAATTTATTGTACGCTTTCGGCTCGCCGAATTACGGCACGCAGCGCTCGCTGTGCTTCAACGCCATGATCGTCGCCAACTTGATGACCTACGGCATGGAAGAACCCGCCCGCATCTACGACGACAAACTGGAATATATTTTGCTGACGGGGCGCAACCTGATGGAAGCGATTTCCACATCCGAGACGCACGACCTGAGCGCGGCGATTGACCGCGGCGCGAAGGTGGTGTATCTCGACCCGCGCTTCACCAAGACCGCCGCCAAAGCCAGCGAGTGGCTGCCGATCAAACCTGGCAACGACCTGGCGTTTCATCTGGCGCTGCTCAACATCATCATCCGCGAAAATTTATACAACGCCGCTTTCGTGGAGCAGAACACGATTGGCTTTGACGAACTCAAAAAGGAAGTCAGCAAATACACGCCCGATTGGGCGGCGCCGCTGACGGGCATCCCCGCCGAGACGATCACACGCATCGCGCATGAATTCGCCGCCGCCGCGCCGCACGCGCTGGCGCACAACGGCTGGCGCACATCCAACTTTGTCAATTCGTTCCACACGCAACGCGCCATTTCAATTTTGAATGCGCTGATCGGCAACTGGGATGTGACCCTCACCAAAGCGGCAGGAGAAGAAAGCGCCACGCTCGGCAAACCAACTCAGCCGCCCTTCCCGCGTATCTCCGCGCTGCGTCTCGACGGCGTGCCGTGGAAGTATCCCGTCGTGCCATTCAAGATTGGCGTCTTTCAGGAACTGCGCGACAACATCGTCAGCGGCGACCCGTATCAGGCGCACGGCTGGTTTATCTCGCGCCAGAATCCGATCATGTCCATCCCCGACCGCGCCAAGACGCTGGAAGCCTTCGGCAAATTGGATTTCATCGTGACGGTGGACATCCTCATGAACGACACCGCCTGGTTCTCGGACGTGATCCTGCCCGAAGCGTCGTATCTCGAACGCTACGATCCACTCGTCCCGATGGGCGACCGAATCTTTATCCGCCAGCCCGTGATCGAACCGCAGGGCGAAGCCAAATCCGCGCTGTGGATTTACAAGCAATTGGGCGAGCGTCTCGGCTTGGGAGATTTCTTCCAATACAAAGACGAAGAAGATTACATCCGCCAGGAACTTGCGCCGCTCGGCGTCAGCCTGGAAGAAATCAAAGCCAAAGGTTTTATCGAAGTGCCTGAAACGCCACATCTCAACGAAGAGACTGAACCCAGTTGGGCAACGCCCAGCGGAAAAATAGAGTTGTTCTCGGATACGCTCGCCAAAGTCGGTTTCCCTGGCGTACCCACCTGGGAAGAACCGCCGCAACCCGCCGAAGGTCAGTTCTATTTGCTGACAGGCAAAGTGGCGCAGTCCACGCAGTTTGGGACTCAGAACAATCAACTGCTTCATAAATATTCGGATGAGCCGCGCCTGTGGATGAACGCTCAGACCGCCGCCAAACTGGGTCTCGTTACCGACGATTGGGTCGAGGCTGAAAGTTCCGTCGGCAAAATCCACACCCGCCTGCTGGCGACCGAAGCCATCCGCCCCGATTGCGTTTACATGACTCCTGGGTATGGACATCTCTCCAAGGGTGTGAAGACAGCCTACGGCGTCGGCGCGAGCGATTCGGCTTTGCACGTCACTTACACCGATCCCATCAGCGGCGGACAGGCATTGAGCCAGACTTTCGTCACGGTCAAGAAGGCGTAATGCGAAATTCATTTCGCACTTACCGCAAAATAAATTTTGCGTTACAGGTGAAACTATGACTGAAATCAAACACAAGGCTTTTCTGTTCGACGCCACGCGCTGTATTGACTGCCGCGCCTGCATGGTGGCTTGCAGTGTGGAAAATAATATCGAGATGGACAAGACCCGCATCTGGGTTGCGGGACTCGGCATCACGGGAACATTCCCCGACCTGAAACGCGAGACGATGGTCTATCACTGTATGCACTGCGACCATCCCGATTGCATGTCGGCGTGTCCCGTCGGCGCGTACACCAAACGCGAAGACGGTCCCGTCGTCTACAATCCCGATTTGTGCATCGGCTGCCGCTATTGCATGAACGCCTGTCCATTTGGCGTGCCGCATTTTGATTATGACAAAGGCATCATCGAAGGCGCATTCATTGACAAATGCACCTTCTGCCCACAGCGCATCTACAATGGGCAAGAACCTGCTTGCGTGGAAACTTGTCCCACAGACGCGCTCGAATATGGAGAGCGCGAAGAACTCATCGCCAAAGCCCATGCCCGTATCGCCGCGCATCCCGACCGTTACGTGGATCACGTTTACGGCGAGAAGGAAAACGGCGGCACATCCTACCTGATTCTTTCGCACGTTCCGTTCAGCGAGTTGGGACTGCCGACCCTGCCCGAAACGCCCGTCAACGAAGTCAGCGAAGCGGCGATTGGCTTGACTCTGCCTGTGGCGCTCGGCTGGGGCGCGGCGCTGACGGCGGTTACAGTCGGCGTCCATGCCTACAATCAAAAGCAGGCGAAGTCAGACGAGAAAGCGGAGACAAAAAAATGAAACTTAATCTCACCATCCAACCCCGCTTCCGCATCGGACTGTTCCCGCTGGTTCTGGCGATTCTGGCGGGCGTCGCCTTCGTGATTGCCATGCTGCGTTTCATCTACGGCATCGGCGCAATCAGCAACTTGAACAACGCTTATCCCTGGGCTTTCTGGGTCAGTTTCGACCTGTTCACGGGCATCGCCATCAGCAGCGGCGCGTTCATTCTGGCGTCCATCGTTTACATCTTCGAGTTGGAAGAATTCCGTCCGCTACTGCGCCCAACTTTGCTCACAGGTTTGCTCGGCTACATCATGGAAATCATCGCCCTGATGGTGGACCTCGGTCATCCTGAGCGCATCTGGCATTACTTCGTTTACCAAAATTTCAACTCGTTCCTGCTGGTCATCGGCTTTTATGTGATGATCTACTCGGCGGTGATGGCGGCTGAATTTGCGCCTGCCGTCTTCGAGAAATTTCACTGGACAAAAGCCGCCAGCCTGATTCACCGTTGGATGAAACCCATCGTCATCGTCGGCGCGGTGCTTTCCACGCTGCATCAAGCCGCGCTCGGCTCACTCCTGCTGATTCAGCCCACCAAACTTTTTCCGCTCTGGTGGACGCCGTGGATCCCGCCGCTGTTCTTCGTCTCAGCCATTGCGATTGGGTTAGCCATGACCATTTTCGAGTCATCGCTGAGTTCCCGCTATTTCCATCGCGGACTGGAAACGCATCTGCTTGAAAAACTTGCCAAAGCCATCCCCGTTGTGCTTGTGATTTACGCTTTACTTAAATTTGGTGAACTGGCTTGGGCAGGCGATCTCGGCTATCTTTTCACCAGCGGCGCGATGAGCGTTTTATTCTGGGCTGAGATCATCCTCGGCATCCTCATCCCAACGATTCTGTTCTCTATCAAAAAAGTGCGTCAAAGCGCCAACGGCTTGCTGACAGGCGCGATCGTCCTCCTGCTCGGCATGATCCTCAACCGCTTTAATGTCAGTTGGTTTGGCGTCCAGCACCCCGACCCGCTGACCTACATGCCGACCTTCATGAGCAATGTCCACTACTTCCCGACCCTGCCCGAAGTCGCCGTCTCGGTTGGAATTTTCTCCGCGGGCATCCTCGCCTTTGGGCTGGCGGCAAAGTACCTGCCTGTGTTTGAAGAGGAAAATCCGCGCGCAGCGGGTGATTAGGACTAGGGACGTGTTGGCTCAAAATTGACAATATCTCTGGGCTTTGCTACAATGCTTCCAGGAGTTACGGATATGTTTGAGCCAACACGTCTGACTTTTGAACAACTAAGCGAAAAACTGCGCGTCTATGAAGCCAAATACGGCTTTTCAACGATTGAGTTTTATCGGCGCTATCAGACTGGAGAACTGGGCGATGACCCAGACACGCTGATGTGGGCTGGCTTGTACCATCTTTACCTGACCTCCCTGCCCATTCGCCAGTTCATGCAATCGGAGTCGCTTGCCGGGTGAAAATTACCGACTACTTCTCGAAACTCGAAAAAAGCCTGCGCCAACATCCAAGCATTGTACGTGTGGATGAACCGCAGGCTTATTTTATTTCGGATGACGCCAACGGCTTGCTCAAATGCCGGGCGCATTTTTGGGATGACTCCTTTCTGGATATTTACGAAGTGGTCAGCGCTGAATTAGGCTATCCTGTGCGTATCGCTTATTCATATGCGTATTTTCGCGCTGTCAGATCTGTTTTTCGTTATGACAACGCGCCCCATCATCCAGAAATTGCCACTTTCCCACATCACAAACATATTGCCTCGGAAAAAATCATTCCAACCGACCAGCCCACGCTGGGACAAATTCTGGCGGAAATTGATGATATCCTGTCACAAAGTTAGCCCCCATCCCCTGCCTTCCCCGGAAGAACACCGGGGCGAAACAGCCCCATTTTCAAAAACCGAAAATGGGGGAAGGGGCTGAATCGATTCACCTCCCCCAAATTCCTGCTCTTGGAATTTAGGGGAGGTGGGAGGGGGCTACATAATCTGACTTGCAAGACAGTCGGGGAAGGGCTATACTACGTTTATGAAGTTCGCATGGGATCAGCGAAAGAGTCAAACCAACATCGAGAAGCATGGATTGGATTTTGCCGATGCCCACAAGGTTTTTGAATCCCCCATGCTGGTCAAACTGGATGACCGCAAAGATTATGGTGAAGACCGTTGGGTTGGGATTGGCCTGATGGACATGCGCGTTGTAGTCATCACGTTCACTGAATCAAAAGAAAACACCATCCGAGTCATCTCCTTCCGAAAAGCCACAAACGATGAGAGAAAACGATATGAGCAAACCTACAAAGACGAATTTGGAACGTTTTGATGCAATGACCGATGACATGATTGATACTTCGGAAATTCCACCGCTGACCAAAGAGTTTTTTGCCACCGCAAAATGGCGAATGCCAAAACCAAAGGTAACGGTCACAGTGGAGGTTGAACCCGAGGTCATAGAATGGTTTAAGGCGCAAGGTGAAAATTATCAACGTTATCTCGCCGCCGCCCTGCGCATTTACGCCCAAGCGCATCAAGCATTCAAAAAATAGTGGGCGGACTAACGCCGCTTCCATCTGACCTCGAACCTGCCTCCGTTTCGACGGGCATTTGCCCACCCCCAAGCCTCCCGCCCGAACATCAGCGGGAGGTTTTGCAAATGGTGGAGTGGCGATTGTGTATCAGGCATACGACATGTGCCTGGAGCGCGGCGCGGCTGTCAAAGTCATCCGCGCCAAAAGGCTGACCATCGAAATCAGGGCAATCGCAGGGCATGTTATACTGCTATAAAGACAGCGTTCGGAGAGCATGGCAGGCGCTCCCACATGCTCTCTGTAAAATAAAACGATTGAACGCGGGCTGGCGAGCGGCAACAGTCTCGCAGAGAAAGAGAGGCATGAAATGCTCAAAACCATCGAGGCGATAATTGACGAGAAAGGCACGCTGAGATTCCTTGAGCCAATCCAATTGCCGAAGAAGCGGCGAGTGATTATTACGATTCTCAACGAAGAGCCGACGGAAGAGGCTTTCAATCTTGCGCTGTTGAGCGAAGCGGCGCTGGCGACAGACTGGCTGCGACCCGAGGAGGATAAAGCATGGTCACACTTGGCCCAGCTGCCATCGTTGTAATTCCGTTTCCGTTTTCAGATTTATCAGGCACGAAACTTCGCCCCGCGGTTGTCATGGCAGATGCAGGGCGCGGCGATTGGCTCTTGTGCCAGGTGACGAGCAATCCCTACAGCGATCCAGACGCGATTCGAATCACAAGTGAAGATTTACAAAAAGGCGCGCTGACATCTGACGTCAGTTTTGCGCGACCCCTCAAACTTTTCACGGCAAATGTAACCGTCATGGCAAAGCGCGTCGCAATCCTGGAGAATGAAACGTTCAAAGCGCTATTGACCGCGGCGATCGAAGCGTTGCGGAAAAACATGCCGAAGTAGCGTTGAACCCGACTGTTCCGACGGGCATTTGCCTATCCCCAAACCTCCCGTCCAGTACCAGCGGGAGGTTTTCACTTGGCGGAGAGTAAAAACGTAGACGGGTAAACACGTAGACACAGAAAAACGGAACACGCATCTCTTCCATCTTTCATCCTTCATCCTTTCCCTCATGCGCCCCTCCTTCTTCCATCACCTGCACCCGCCGACCCTCCCCGCCGCGCAAGCGCGCTGGCGCTACACCTTGGGCGCAGGCGGAACAGCAATTTTCCTCATGCTGGTAATAGTTATCACTGGCGCGCTTGAGATGTTTTATTACATCCCCACGCCGACTGATGCCGCGCTCTCGATTCAAACCATCACTTACCTTGTTCCATTTGGTGGATTGATTCGCAACATCCATTTTTGGTCGGCGCAACTTTTGATGATTGTGAGTGCCGCGCATCTCGTCCGCGTGATTTTCACGGGCGCGTACATTCCGCCGCGCCGCTTCAATTATTTACTTGGGCTTGTACTGTTTGTATTTTCAATCCTTTTAAATTTCACAGGCTACATCCTGCGCTGGGACACGGGCATTCAGTGGGCGCTGGTGGTCGGCACAAATTTGCTGAAAACCATTCCGCTGATTGGAAATACTCTCTACGCGATTTTGATCGGCGGCGCGGAACCAGGCTCCGCCACGCTGACTCGTTTCTACGCCTGGCATATTTTTGGATTAGCCAGCGTCACCGCGATTTTGATTGGCTGGCACGCCTTCCGCGTCCGCCGTGACGGGGGCATCGCTCTTCCGCCCCCCAACCTGCGGACTGACCACGAGCGGATTTCACGCTTCGAGTTGGTGCGCCGCGAATCCCTGGCGATGTTGCTGACCACTGCCGCGTTGATTACCCTCTCCGTTTTTTCTCCCGCTCCCATCGCCGCGCCCATCCGTTCATCCGTTGCCCAATCCGTTCCCGAATCCGCTGCCGCCCCCTGGTTCTTCCTGTGGGTTCAGCAAATGCTCAAATGGGGCGACCCGTTCCTGTGGGGTGTACTCGTCCCGCTGATGGTTCTCGGCGTGCTTGCGCTCATCCCGTATATTTTCCCCCAGCCCGCCGAAGCCGAACTGGGACGCTGGTTTCCAAAATCCAATCGCGCCGCGCAAATTGTTGTCAGCGTAATTGCGCTTATCGTGATTGTCCTCACCCTGCTCACCTATGCAAACTAAGCAGCCTTCGACCTTCAGCCTTCAACTTGTCTTTACTTCTGGCATTCTTTTATTGGCATTGACGATAGCCTGGTGGTTCAATTCCCGCCAACCCCAGCCAGTGGAATTGATTCCAACACTTACCAACCAACCCGAATACTGTCTCACCTGCCACGCGGACCTGCCCGAGATCAGCGCCTCGCATCCGATCAAAACTTTTGGCTGTGTCAGTTGTCACGGCGGCGAGCGCCTCGCCCTCGACGCGGATTTGGCACATAGCGCCATGCGCGGAGGAGCGAACCCATCTGATCTATCAGTGGTGGAAATGTCATGCGGCGGGAGCAACTGTCACAGCGGCAGCGAAGCCGACGGGCGCGACCACATCCAGCGTGTGCTGACCAGCGTCCAATCCACCTACGCCGGCGCGATTGCCAACATCCGTTTTACGTTTGGCGCGCAGACAGATTTATCCGCTCATTTTGGAATCAGCGCGGTGACCGACGACCAAACCCAAACGGGCATCCCCTCGCTATCCGCATTTGACTTATCGAATGAAAGCAATCCGTCCATCCAAAAATTTGGCGAGAATTGTCTCACCTGCCACATCAACGCCGCGCCGCGTGAAGGCGAAGCATACGCGCGTCAAACAGGTTGCGCCGCGTGTCACACCCCCCTCTTTGATTCTCCCCCCATTTTCGGAGAAAATGGGGGGAGAATCAAAGAGGGGGGTCATACGCTGACCACCGCCATTCCCTACACCCAATGCAACACCTGCCACAATCGCGGCAACTACGACCTGCGGACAATGACCTTCGTGGAACGCGCTGACCATGCGGCCACGCGACTACAGGGCTACTATCAACCCATCGCGCAATTCACACAATGCGAATATACGTTGGACTGCGTGGACTGCCACACCCGCGATGAAGTCATGGGCGACGGCGATTTGCACGCCAATCAAAAAGACATCCAATATGTGCAGTGCAAAACCTGTCACGGCACGCCGACTGAATTGCCGCTCACCAAAGCGTTGACCGACCCCAATGACATCGCTTTCCGCATGGCATTCCTCAACCCCGTGCTTGACTTGAAAATTGGCGACGTCATTCTCGTCACCGAAAAAGGCGAGCCGCTCTGGAACATCCGCTTGCTCCCCTCTCCTGCGGGAGATGGGACGGGGGTGAGGGTGACTTATGAAATGATTGGCAAAGCTACAAAACAATATTTTACTTTCCGCTCTGTAATGGGCAGCAGTTGCACCCAATCGGGAGCAGATCAATCTTCCGCGTACTGCCACGAGTGCCATGCGGTGGAGAGGTGATACGCTCTCAAGCATATCTTTTTCCCTGCGAATTCTGTGGCAAAGCAGACTTTTGCAAACGGCTTCTCAAATCGGGTACGTTATAATGACATCGTCAAAGTTTATCTGGGACAGTTGTGCCAGGAGAAAATAAATGACCCTTCCCAAGCAAGCCGTTTCGATTGATGTTGGCAGTCGTCTGCGCCAGTTGCGTGACGTGCGCGGCGTTTCAATGCGTAAGCTTGCTACCATGAGCGGGCTTTCGGCCAACGCCCTTAGCATGATTGAGCGCGGCAAAACATCCCCATCGGTTAGCACGCTTTACAAATTGGCCGATGCGCTTGGCCTGCCAGTGACCGATTTCTTCAGCCCGGTTGCAGTGCGCGAAAGCGTGGTTTTTCTCAAGGCAGAAGAACGCCCGCGTTTACCTTTTATGCGCGGCCTGTGGGAAGGGCTGGGCGGTGAAACTTTCACCGGACGCATGATGCCCTTCATGCTCACCCTCGAAAGCGGCGCATCCAGCGGCCCAAACAGCGTTGTTCATACCGGCCATGAATTTGTCTTTTGTGTGCGCGGCGTGTTGGAATATCTGGTGGAAAGTAAATCCTATACGCTGGAAGCCGGCGACAGCCTGCTCTTTGCCGCCAACCTAATCCACCGCTGGCGCAACCCCGGCGGCATCGTTACCAACGTTTTGATTATCATTTCCGATTTTGCCGAAGGCGACCAGCCCGGCCCGCTGCATCTGGATAGGTAAACTTATTCGCAGCGGAAGCGTTGCAGCGCCTGCGCCAGAAGCGGCGCGGCCATGCCATCCTGTGGCGTGAAAACCTTCCAGGCGAAATCGCGCCCGCCGCACTGCCAGACCGCCACCGCGCCAAAGGGGAGCAAATCTGACGCGGTTGGCCCAATCGCCTGCACGTACACGTTTAAGTTTCCCACCAATTGCACATCCACACCGCCCACCAGCGCATCTTTTTCCTCCAAAATATAGCGCTGAGTCACGGCGTAATCAAATGCCGGCCCTGAAATCGTCCAGACTGTCTGAATAAACAAACTGGGGCTGAAGCCGAACAAAATTCCATAGGCGTGCGTGCTGGGCGCCGCCGGGTTTCGAATCGTCGAAGCGTCCACCAGATAAATCTCGGCGGGATGCCCGATGCAAAAACCGTACTCGCAAAACGTGCCTTCCAGCGGAACGGGCGTCGGTGGCAAAGACGGAATTGGGGAGGCAGGCGGCGTCTGAGACGGAATCCGCGCCAGAGTCGCCGCCACTGCGGCCTGAATTCGGGCATCCGTCTGGTTGTTTCCGTCCCCGCGCGAAAGCCAACCTCCCGCCAGCGCCAGAATCAGCGCCAGCGGGAGACCAATCCACAGAGTCAACTTTTGTAAGGTCAATTTTTATCCCGTCACGCCGGGCGTGCCAATGTAGCGGATGATGCCATAGACCAGCATCACCAGCCCGAAGATGGCAAACAACACGCGGATTTTGCTGTCATCTTTCAGCAGCGAGCCCCACGCCGCCAGCGCCAGTCCCAGGGCGGTGATCAGCATGACCAGCTGCAGGCCGTCGCCGTATTCGTTGTATTTTTCTGCCAGCCCAAAGTATTCATCCGCCTTGGCAAACATCTCGTTGGGGCCGGCGTACATGGCCTCGTAGTAGGGTTCATCAAACGGGCCGGCTGGCCGCTCCATGCTGGCGACGAGCGCCTCCGAAAAACCGGATTTGAAATAATCGGCCACATCCGGGTTGGTTTCGGTATTCAGATAATAGGTGTCGAAGTTGGTGTAATCCTGAATAATATCCTGATTGGCGGTCAGATATTCGGCGTTGGCGTCGGTCAGCGTTTGCATTCCGAGCACGTTATTCTTGGTCTGGTCAGAATCGGCCATCGAACTCTGATAGGCCGAAACGGCGGTGATGATGCTCAACAGGGCAATCAGCGTGCCGAGTACCAGCTCGGAGCCAAAAAAGCGCAGGCGGTCGAAAAGTGTATTCATGGTTTTCTCTTTCGCGTAGGGATAAAGATGGGCGGGTGTTTGGCCCGTCCAGAGGGGAGAAACTGGCTGTTGGTTATTCTTCCAGCGTGGAAATGTCGCCTTCAGGCAGGCCCTGGGCGCGCGCCTTCAGCACGCGGCGCATAATTTTACCAGAACGTGTCTTGGGAAGTTTATCGGTAAATTTTACTTCTTCGGGGCGGGCAATCGGTCCCATGTGGGTGGCGACGTGCTGGCGTAATTCTTCGGCCAACTCAGGCGAAGCAGTAAATCCCGAACGCAGAATGACAAAGGTATAAATGGCTTGACCTTTGACTTCGTGCGGCAAGCCGATGGCGGCGGCTTCTGCAACGGCGGGATGACTGACCAGCGCGGATTCAACTTCCGCAGTGCCGAGGCGGTGACCGCTGACTTTGATGACATCGTCCACGCGGCCAATAATCCAGAAGTAGCCGTCTTTGTCGCGCTTGGCGGAGTCGCCCGTGGTGTAGCGTCCAGGATACTTTGTCCAGTATTGTTTGACGTAGCGTTCGTCATCTTTGTAAATTGTCCGCAGCATGGCGGGCCAGGGATTCTTCAAAACGAGATAGCCCTCGGTGTCGTCGGGGGTGGGATTGCCTTGCTCGTCCACAATGTCGGCTTCCTGTCCAAAGAAAGGACGCGTGGCGGAGCCGGGTTTGAGCGGCACGACCGGCGTCGGCGTAATCATGAACGTGCCTGTCTCGGTCTGCCACCAGGTATCAATGATTGGACATTTTTCCTTGCCGATGACGCGGTTGTACCACTTCCACGCTTCGGGGTTGATCGGTTCGCCGACGGTGCCGAGCAGGCGCAGGGAAGAAAGATCGTGCTTGTTGGGCCAGGCTTCGCCGAAGCGCATCAGCCCGCGGATGGCGGTCGGCGCAGTGTAGAAAATCGTAATGCCGTAACGCTCGACCACCTGCCACCAGCGATTGGGGTAGGGGAAGGTTGGGCCGCCCTCGAACAGCATCGAAGTTGTGCCAGCAATCAATGGACCATAAACGATGTACGAATGTCCCGTGATCCAGCCGGGGTCGGCGGTACACCACCAGCGGTCTTCGTCTTTGACATCGAAAACATATTTAAGCGTGGAATATGTGCCGACCATGTAGCCGCCGTGCGTGTGGACAATGGCTTTGGGTTTGCCCGTTGACCCGGATGTGTAAAGAATAAAAAGCGGATCTTCCGCGTCCATGACTTCGGTGGCGCATTTGCCGTTGGCGATGGGCAGCGCGCACATGTCGTGATACCAGTGGTCGCGTCCCGCTTCCATATTGACGGGCTGACCTGTGCGCTTGACCACGATGACATTTTCCACCGACGGACATTTTTTGATGGCTTCATCCACGATGTTTTTTAACTCGACAATTTTGCCGTTTTGGTACGCGCCGTCGCAAGTGATGACCAGTTTTGATTCGCTGTCGTCAATGCGCCCTTGTAGAGAATCAACGGAGAAGCCGCCAAAGACCACTGAATGGATCGCGCCGATCTTGGCGCAAGCCAGCATGGCAAAGGCGATCTCTGGCACACGTCCCATGTAGATGGTGACGCGCTCGCCTTTCTGCACGCCCATGGACTTGATGATGTTCGCAAAGCGCGAGACCTCGCGGTTCATGGAGTAATACGAGAAGGTGCGCTCGAGTTTGCCGTCTTCGGATTCCCAAATCAGCGCCAGTTGATTCTTGCGATGAGTCTTGAGATGGCGGTCAATGGCATTGTGGACGATGTTGGTCTTTGCGCCCGTGAACCATTTGAAAAAAGGTTTCTTTGAGTCATCCAAAACCTTATCCCACTTTTTATACCATTCGAGTTCGTTGGCTTCATCCGCCCAGAACCCTTGCAGGTCTTTGCCTGCCTTCTCTGCCAGCGCATCCCAATCTTTCAAACGCGCCTGCGCGACGACTTCGTTGGACGGATAGTAAACATCGCCGGTTAGTTTGTGTTGCTTTGCAGACATTTTGTCTCCTCCAGACAACGGAATATGAATTAAAACACTGTCCCTTCTTTTCAAGAAGCGACGTTATGGAATACTATACAGCGTAATGGACGCAGAATCAAGTTTCTTTAGAAAGAGGCACAAACTTCAATTTTTGTCTTGCCCTTGACATATTTTCACTGTCTGAGGTAATATCTGCAAACCCCTACCCCCCGGGGGGGGTATAAAGAAAGGCGGCGCGATGGAAGCCAACACCCTGAAAAGACTCAAAATTGTCGCAGGCCATCTCAAGGGCATCATTCGCATGGCCGAGGAGGATGCTTACTGCATTGACCTGATTCGTCAGATTCAGGCGGTGCAGGCGGCGCTCAACAAGGTCAGCGGCCAAATTTTGGAAGATCACCTCAACTCATGCGTCATCACCGCCATTCGGGGCGAAGACCCCAAAGAGCGTGAGCGCGTGCTGAAAGAAATTGGCGAAGTTTTTGAAACCGCCAACAAAGTCTAGCCCTAATCCCTAATCCCTAATCCCCAAAGGAGTTTTTCATGAGCACCATCAAATATTCCGTCCCCAATATTTCCTGCAATCACTGCGTCCACACCATTCAGACCGAAGTGGCCGACCTGGAAGGAATTAAATCCGTCAAGGCGGACGCCGCCACCCGCGTGGTCGAAATCGTCTTTGACGCGCCCGCCAGCGAGGAAAAAATCAAAGCGCTGATGGCCGAAATCAACTACCCGGTCGCGGGTCTGGCGATTTAAATGTCTGAAACCCAACAACTGACGCTTCCCATCACCGGCATGACTTGCGCCAACTGCGTCGCAACAGTCGAACGCAGCCTGAAAAAACTGGATGGTGTCAGTTCGGCGGTGGTTAATCTCTCCTCCGAGCGCGCGACTGTCGAGTTTGATTCGGCCAAGCAGGATTTGTCGGCGCTGATTGCACGCGTGGAGCACGCTGGTTACGGCGTCGCCACCGGTGAAGCCGACCTGATCATCAAGCGCCTGGCCGACGATAACGACGCGCGCCGCCTGCAGGCGGCGCTTGCCAAACTGCCGGGCGCGCTCGAAGCGCAGGTGACGTTTGCCACCGAAAAGGCGCGCGTGCGCTATGTGCCGACCATCCTTAGCCAGGCCGAAATCCGCCGCGCAGTGGCCGCCGCCGGTTTTGAAGCACTCGAACTGGGCGGCCAGGCCGAAGATGCCGAAGCCCAGGCCCGCGAGCGCGAAATCAATGAACAGCGCCGCCTGCTCCTCCTTGGTGTAATTTTCACCCTGCCGCTTTTCCTGCTTTCGATGAGCAAAGATTTTGGCATGCTACCGGCCTTCTTCTATGCGCCGAACTACAAAATGGCCTACGAGATGATGGGCATGTACCCTGGCGCGTGGTGGTTTAACTGGCTGCTGCTGGCGCTGGCGACCCCGGTTCAGTTTTATGTTGGCTGGCAATATTATGTCGGCGCGTTCAAAGCCATCCGCAACGGCGCGGCCAACATGGATGTGCTGATTGCGATGGGTTCCTCGGTGGCCTATCTCTACTCACTGCCGGTGACGCTGGGCTGGCTGGACGGGCATGTTTATTTTGAAACCGCCGCCGTCATCATCACGCTCATCCGGCTGGGAAAATTTCTCGAAGCGCGCGCCAAAGGCCGCACCAGCGACGCCATCAAAAAATTAATGGGCTTGCGCGCCAAAACCGCCCACATTGTCCGCGACGGCCTGGAAATTGAAGTCCCCGCAGACGAAGTGCGCGTGGGCGACGTGGTCATCGTCCGCCCCGGCGAGAAAATCCCCGTGGACGGCGTTGTCATTGAAGGCCGCTCCAGCGTGGACGAATCGATGTTGACCGGCGAATCGCTGCCAGTCGGCAAAAAGCCCGGCGACGCGCTGATCGGCGCGACGCTCAACAAGCAGGGCCTGCTCAAATTTGAAGCCACCAAAGTTGGCCGCGAAACCGCCCTGGCGCAAATTGTGCGGTTGGTGGAAGACGCTCAGGGCAGCAAGGCGCCCATTCAGGCGCTGGCCGACCGCGTTTCGGGTATTTTCGTCCCGGCGGTGATTGTCATCGCCGCGCTCACTTTTCTGGTCTGGTACTTTCTCGTTCCGGCGTTTTTCCCCGCCCATCAATTTTCTGGTTCGTTGTTTACCACCGCGCTGATTAATATGGTGGCCGTGCTGGTGATTGCCTGCCCGTGCGCGATGGGCCTGGCGACGCCGACCGCTGTCATGGTCGGCTCTGGCAAGGGCGCCGAGCTGGGTATTTTGTTCAAAAACAGCGAGGCGCTGGAACGCGCGGGCAAAGTGACGGTGGTGGTGCTGGACAAAACCGGCACGATTACCAAAGGTCAACCGGCGGTGACAGATGTCGTCGTCAGCGGGCAATCTGCGCTGACCGAAGAGCAAATTTTGCGTCTGGCCGCTTGTGTCGAAAAGGGCAGTGAACACCCGCTGGGCGAGGCGATTTGGGCCGAAGCGACTGCCCGCGGTCTGACCCTCGTCGAACCGGCGGGCTTCGACGCCGAAGCCGGGTTCGGCGTCAGCGCTGAAGTGGAAGGACAACCGGTGGCGGTTGGCAATTTGCGCATGATGGAAAAACGTGGCTACCCCCTCAACGGCCTGGCCGCCGAGCTGGAACGCCTGCAGGCGGAAGCCAAAACCGCCATGCTGGTGGCGGTCAATGGTCAGGTGACGGGTATCATCGCCGTGGCCGATACCGTCAAAGACGGCTCTCAAGCGGCGATTGCCGAACTGCACCGCATGGGGCTGAAAGTCGCCATGCTTACCGGCGATAACCGTAAAACCGCCGAAGCAATTGCCCATCAGGTTGGCGTGGATTTGGTTTTTGCCGAAGTCCTGCCGGATGGCAAAGCCGCCGAAGTCAAGCGCCTGCAAACCGCCAACCCCTCTGCGCTGACGGTGGTTGCCATGGTCGGTGACGGCGTCAACGACGCCCCGGCGCTGGCGCAAGCCGATGTTGGCCTGGCGATTGGCACCGGCACTGATGTGGCGATGGCCGCCGCACCGGTCACCCTCATCAGCGGCGATTTGCGCGGCGTGGCGCGCGCGGTTGCGCTCTCGCGCCAAACGCTGGCGACCATCAAGCAAAACCTGTTCTGGGCGTTTTTCTACAACATGATTCTCATCCCCGCTGCCGCGCTGGGCTATCTCAACCCGATGCTGGCCGCTTTGGCGATGGCCTTCAGCAGTGTTTTTGTCGTCTCCAATAGCCTGCGCCTGCGCGGCTGGAAGTTTGTAGCAAGTGAAGATTTTTCGAAAAATATTGACAACTCCACTGCAAAATGAAAATCTTACCGCAGAGACGCAAAGAACGCAGAGATTTTCTGCTTTTTCTGGGAAAAAAGCAAAGCATTTCCTGCGCTCTGTATACTCCGCGTCTCCGCCTGCACCAACCGCAGGTACGCGTGCGGTGAATGGTTTTTTGCAGTCAAGTCACTGACAGCTGACAACATCCCCGCCCAAAAAGCCGGGTACCAAATGTTCTTCACCTGCTCGATGGGCATGTACACCGGCGTAATTGAATTCCGTTAGCGCCGCCCCACGCGCGCTGTTCCCGCGCGTCAAAAGTGGTTACAATCGCCAGGTCAATTCTGACGATTTTTTTTGGAGGAAAAATGAAACTGGTAACGGTTGCAGAAATGCGCGCCATCGAACAGGAAGCTAACCTGAATGGCCTGGCCTATGCGCAAATGATGGAAAATGCCGGCCACGGCCTGGCGCGTGAAATTTCGGCGCTGGTTTACGCCGAGGGCGATGAACGCGAAGCGCTGGCGCTGGTCGGCCCCGGCAACAATGGCGGCGACGCGCTGGTAGCGCTGGGGCATCTGGCGGCGGAGGGCTGGCGTGTGCGCGCCTACCTGGTGAGCCGCGCGCCGGACGCCCTCTCTGAGCGGGTGCGGCAGGCGAGCGGCGAAATTTTATTAGCCGAACAGGACGCTGATTTGACGCGCTTGGCCGCCTTCATCGAAAGCGCCGACGTCGTTGTAGATGGTTTACTGGGAACCGGCTTCAAAGCGCCCCTGCGCGAAGACATGGCGCGCGTGATGGATGCCGTCAATCACATTATCGCCGCCGCGCTTTGGACGCCCTCCGTCGTCGCCGTTGATTGCCCCTCGGGCGTGGACTGCGACAGCGGCGCAGCGGCGGAGCAGGTCATCCCCGCCAGCCTGACGATTTGCATGGCCGCCGTCAAGCAGGGCTTGCTGCGCTTTCCGGCTTTTGAACTGGCCGGAGAAATCCGCGTGGTGGACATTGGCCTGACGGATGAACCCTCGTGGCAGGAAGTCAAACACTTCGCCGCCGATGATGACCTGGTGGCCGACCTGTTGCTCGTCCGCCCTGGCGACGCCCACAAAGGCGATTTCGGCACGGCGCTGATTGCGGCGGGTTCGGTCAATTACACCGGCGCGGCGCTGCTGGCGGGTAAGGCCGCCTATCGCGTTGGCGCCGGGCTGGTGCAGATGGCCGTCCCCGGCGCACTGCACGCGGCGCTGGCCGGGCATTTCCCCGAAGCCATCTGGGCGATTCTGCCCTCCGAAACCGGCGTCATCGCCTCCGGCGCGGCGGATGTGCTGACTAAAAACTTCGAGCGCGCCACCGCCCTGTTGGTCGGCCCCGGCCTCGGCACAGAAGAATCCACCGCCAAATTCATTGAAAACCTGTTTACCGGCAAAACCGCCACTAAAAAATCGAGCGCGCACATGGGTTTTGTTCACGCCGAAGCGGGCGCAAAAGAAGAAAAAGCTGCCGCTGGTCTGCCGGCGCTGGTGCTGGATGCGGACGGCCTGCGCCTGCTGGCGAAACTGGAAAACTGGCCGGGGCTGCTCCCCGCTGAAAGTGTGCTGACGCCGCACCCTGGCGAAATGGCCGCCCTGACGGGACTCTCCAAAGAGAAAATTCAGGCCGACCGGCTGGGCACGGCGCTGAAATTTGCCGCCGCGTGGGGGCATGTCGTGGCACTGAAGGGCGCTTTCACCGTGATTGCCGCGCCGGATGGCCGCGCGACGGTCATTCCGGTGGCGACCCCGGCGCTGGCGCGCGCCGGAACTGGCGACGTGCTGGCCGGGATGATTGTCGGCCTGCGCGCTCAGGGCGTGAGCGCCTACGATTCCGCCGTCGCCGCTGCCTGGATTCACGCGCAGGCCGGTCTGCTGGCCGCCCGGCGCACCGGCAGCGAAGCCTCCGTGCTGGCGGGTGACGTGGTGGACGCCATCGGCGAAGTGTTGGGAGGGCTGTTATGAACAACAATATCCATCAGGGTGAAAAATCGCTGTCCCCCGAACAGCGTGCAGAATTACTCAGCGGACTGCAAGCCCGTTTTGAGAAAAACACAACCCGCCATGCCGGGCTTGCGTGGGCGAAAGTGCAAGCGAAGTTGGAATCTGGCCCCGAAAAACTGTTTTCGCTGTATGAAATGGAGCGAACTGGCGGCGAACCGGACGTTGTTAGCTATGATGAAAAAACTGGCGAATACATTTTTTATGATTGTTCAGCGGAAACCCCGCGAGGCCGCACAAATATTTGCTACGACCACCCGGCGCTGGAATCAAGAAAAGAATTTAAACCAGAAAATAGCGCCATGAACATGGCGGCGGTCATGGGGATTGAAATTTTGACGGAAGAACAATATCAAGCGTTGCAGCAACTCGGAAATTTCGATACAAAAACGTCGAGCTGGCTGAAAACGCCCCCTGAAATTAGAAAACTGGGCGGCGCCATCTTTGCCGACCGCCGTTACGATCATGTTTTTGTGTATCACAACGGCGCATCCTCCTACTACGGCGGCAGGGGGTTTCGTGGTTCGCTCCGGGTTTAGCACCAATACTGTTTAGTTAGCGTTGTTGGAGTCCAACGTCTCCCGACGTTGGCACCAAAGTCTGACTTTGGAGTGCCTTATCTAAACAGTATTGGGTTTAGCACCGGAGCTTGTGCAGTGAAAGAATCATCATGCCGCGCGACTTGAAAGTCGCGCGGCATAAGTTAAGAAACCTATCCACTGCCCACGTCGAAACGCGGCATAAATGTTGCACCGCGTTTGGCCTATTTGATTTGCCGGGTTAGTTGTACAATCCCCAATCCAGCGCGGAGGGGTCTTCCATCATCGAGAAATCCCAAACGTCCATGCCCATTTCGACGGTGACGGGCATCTTCAGGCCTTCCTGGGCTTTTTGGCGGGTCATATCCACCATCGCTGGGCCGTAGGGGCAAAACGGGGTGGTGAGAATCATTTTCAGCCGCGCCAGGTCGCCGTCAATCTCGACGTTGCGTACCAGGCCCAGCTGGATGATATTCATGCCGATTTCAGGGTCAACCACTTCGCTCAGTTTTTCGCGGACGGCTTCGGCAATTTCTGGGTGGGTTTCGTGGATGCTCCACTTGATGATGTTCGGAGTCTCGCTCATGGGTTCCTCGGTTAGATTTTTACAGGTTGGTTGATGACGTAGGTGCAGTGTGCTGCGCCGCTCAAAATACATTGAATTTTTTCGGCGGGAAGCGCCAACATGCGGGAAATCAGCGTCTGGTCAACGGTGCAAACTTCGGGGTGGTTTTGGCCGACTTGCAGGTAGGGGCAGGTGATTTCGTGAATGTGGTAGGTGTCGCCTTTTTTCTCCCACTCCACCACAAAACCTTCTTCGGCCAGCAGTTCTTTCATCGTGTCGAGTCGTTCCTCGATGTTCATATTTTTGAATTGGGCTTCATGGCGGTCGGCCAGGTCAGTGGCGACTTGGGTGAACATTTCGCTGACGACTGCTTCGGGTAGTTTTTCCTTCATTTGAGTCAGCAGGCGGCTGGTGAGGCGCAGGTAGCGGGTGGGAAAATGCTCCAACCCGTCTTCGGTCAGCGAGTAAACCTGACGCGGACGGCCAACGCCGTGACGTTCTTCCTCCGCGCGAATCAGCCCCGCCATTTGCAGGCTGGTTATGTGATGCCGCACCGAAATTGGATTGATGCCAACGGCATCGGCCAGTTCCTGAATGGTGGAGCCAGGGCTGCGCATAAGTGACTGTAAAATTTTTTCACGGGTGTTCATCGTTTTTGCTCCAGAAAAATCCTATTTGGAGTATATCAGTCTCGTTTTTGTTTGTCAATAAAGTAGATAAATATCATAAAAATTAGAGAGCGTTGCATTTCCTGCGCGGGGGCTATATACTTAGAACCTATCCAAAAATTCCACGCATCGCGCACGCTCATCTAAAAAAATCTTCGCGTGAGCCTTGATTGGCAAAATATGCAGCCAAACGTGGCGCAAATCTGTGATTTGCGCGGACAAGTCGGAGACTTGCTCCACCTGCCCCGTTTTTCGGATGGACTCTAAAAATTGGCGTCAGCCAAATTTCAGCACGACATAAATGTCGTGCTACGGTGTATCGCGTAACATCAGTGATTAACTGATGTTACGCAGCAGGAACCTTGTGGCGCGACATTTGTGTCGCGGTTGCATCACAGAAACCGGAAAATTGAAATTTTAGAGCCGTTTGATAGGCACTGAACAGATAAGAACCCGTCCAAAAGATTGGCAAAATGGGCAGCCAACGGTGGCGCAAATCTGTGATTTGCGCGGACAAGTCGAAAACTTGCCCTGCCTGCCCCGTTTTTCGGATAGACTCTAAAAATTGGCGTCAGCCAAATTTCAGCACGACATAAATGTCGTGCTACGGTGTATCGCGTAACATCAGTGATTAATTTCATCCCGGTGCTTAAAGAAGTTTTCTTTGGCGGGTAAGAATCTTGTTTGAATATACTAGAAAAATATCATAAATATTGACAAATTTAGCCCGTTTTGCTATAATCCGCGCCATTCCAAGCAAAAAAAGGCAGTGGAAATTTATTTTCGCGGTCAAGGAGATTCCATGTCTGAACTGATTATCAAAAATTTACACGTTAGTATCGGCGAGAAGGAAATCCTCAAAGGGCTAAATCTCACCATCCGCTCCGGCGAAATTCACGCCATCATGGGGCCGAACGGCACGGGCAAATCCACCCTGGCGTACACGCTGATGGGGCATCCCAATTACATCGTCACCGCAGGCGAAGTTACTTTTAACGGAGAAAACATTCTCGAAATGGAAGCGGATGAACGCTCGCGGCTGGGGCTTTTTCTCGCCTTCCAGTACCCGGTCGCCATTCCCGGCGTGACGGTGGCGAATTTCCTGCGCTCGGCGATTAACGCCCGCCGCCGCGCCAAAAATCCCGAGGACAAGGGCATTTCCATCCCCGATTTCCGCAAAATGCTGAAAGAGAAGATGGAACTGCTTAAGATGGATGCCTCTTTCGCCGGGCGTTATCTCAACGATGGCTTTTCCGGCGGCGAGAAGAAACGCGCCGAAATTCTGCAAATGGCCGCGCTGAAACCGGCGATTGCCATCCTCGACGAAACCGACTCTGGCCTGGATATTGACGCGCTGCGCATCGTTTCCGAGGGCGTCAATACCCTCAGCGGGCCAGATTTGGGCGTCTTGGTGATTACCCACTATCAGCGGCTGCTGAACTATATCAAGCCGCAGTTTGTTCACATCATGATGAATGGTCGCATCGTGGAAAGTGGCGGCCCCGACCTGGCGCTGCATCTGGAAGAACAGGGCTACGACTGGGTGCGCGAAAAATACGACGATGTGCCCGCAGGACAGGAACTTGCCTCGTAGTGTGTTTTTATTGGTAACTGATGATTGGAGTTTCTATGAGCGAAGACGCGAAGACCCTCGAAGAAATTGGCGAATATAAATACGGATTTCACGACCGTGATGATAATTACGTTTTCAAATCTCAGCGCGGCCTGACCCGCGAGGTGGTTGAAAATATCTCGCGCATGAAGGGCGAACCGCAGTGGATGTTGGACTTCCGCCTGAAGGCGCTGGAGCATTACCTGGCGCGTCCGATGCCAGCCTGGGGGCCGGAACTGGGTGACCTGGACCTGGATAATATTTTTTACTACGTCAAGCCGACCGAAAAAAGCGAAAAGTCCTGGGACAACGTCCCGGATGACATCAAAAATACTTTCGACAAATTGGGCATCCCCGAAGCCGAGCAGAAATTTTTGGCAGGCGTGGGCGCGCAGTACGAAAGCGAAATGGTTTATCACTCCATTTTGGAGCATCTCGAAAAACAGGGCGTCATTTTCCTGTCCATCGAAGACGGCTTGCGCCAGCACCCGGATTTGTTTCGCGAATACTTTGGCACGGTCATTCCGCCCGAAGATAACAAATTCGCCGCGCTCAACTCGGCGGTTTGGTCGGGCGGTTCCTTTGTCTATGTGCCGAAGGGCGTCAAAGTGGATTTGCCCCTGCAGGCCTACTTCCGTCTAAACACGGCCAACGTCGGCCAGTTTGAGCGCACGCTGATTATTGTGGACGAAGGCGCCTCGGTGCATTATGTGGAAGGGTGCTTCCTCGAAGGCGCGCGTGTCCGCACTCGCAGCGGCGAAAAACCGATTGAGAAAATTGAAGTTGGTGATGAAGTCTTGACGCATCAAGGTCGTTACCGCCGCGTTTACCATACACAAGCGCGTCCCTATCATGGAGATGTTTACAGCATTCGTTTCTATGGCGATAGCGGACGAGAGTTGCGCGTCACAGCGGAACATCCTTTATTGGTGGTTCGGCGCCAGAAACAAAGTGAGCGCAACAAAGAATTCCAGCCAACCTGGGAGCGCGCAGACAGCCTCAAAGAAGGCGACTATCTTGTCATTCCTGTGCCTCAGCCAGTGATCGAACCTGCCCTCGCTCACAGCGTCACTGTACCTTTGGGGCGTGGACGTCATGCTCCTGTTGAGCGTGAAGTTAATCTTCCCTACGAGCCAGATTTCTTCCGACTACTTGGATATTACTTTGCCGAAGGCCATGTGGATAATGAGCATTATCTGTCTCTTTCCTTCAATGTAAACGAGATCGAATATCTTGCTGACGCAAAATTTCTCATCGAAAATTACTTTGGCAAACCGCCAATTGAAAATGCGCCGCGTCAGAATGGACAAACGCTCGTTCTTTCTTCCACCGAAGCCGCGCGAACCTTTGCTCACGAATTTGGCTCGAATGTGTATGAAAAGGGTATTCCTGAATGGGTTTCCAGCGCCGAGCCCGAACTGTTGGCTGAATTGGTTAATGGCATGTGGCGTGGCGATGGAAGTTATGATGTAAAGAAGAACATGTTCCGCTATAACACAGTTTTCGCTGGACTTGCTTACAGTTTCCGCGACGCGTGCCTGCGTCTCGGCATTGCCGCATCTGTGAATATGCAACACCGCGAATCTCCGCGCAAGGATATTTATGCGGTGGTGATTGCTTCGCCGTTCAATCCGAAGTTTGGTGAAATTGTTGGCGTAAATGCGCCCGCTGGCGACTTGAGTGGTTCTCCCTTCTCGCTCGACGAAAACTTCCTCTATGTTCCGATAAAAGAAATAACCGTTGATGAACAGGAAACTGAAGTCTACAACTTCTCCGTCGAAGAAGATGAATCCTATGTTGCGGAAGGCGTAGTCTCGCACAACTGCACCGCCCCGCAGTACACCACCAACTCCTTTCACAGCGGCGTCATCGAAATTATCGTCAAAAAAGGCGCGCGCTCGCGCTACTCCACCATCCAAAACTGGTCTACCAACGTTTTCAACCTTGTCACCCAGCGCGCCAAAGTTTTTGCCAACGCCTCGCACGAATGGGTGGACGCCAACCTCGGCTCCAAATTGACCATGAAATACCCCTCCTGCTACCTGATGGAACCCGGCGCGCGCGGCGAAATGCTCTCGATGGCCTTCGCTGGCCCTGGCCAGACTCAGGATGCGGGTTCCAAAATGGTGCATTTTGCCCCGAACACCACCAGCAAAATCACCTCCAAATCCATCAGCAAGGGCGGCGGACGCGCCTCCTATCGTGGGCTCGTCAAAGTCTACAAAGGCGCAAAGGGCGTCAAGTCCAACGTCGTCTGCGACGCGCTGCTGCTCGACCCGCAATCCCGTTCCGACACCTATCCCACCATCGAAATTGACGAAGACGATGTCTCCATCGGCCATGAGGCCTCCGTCAGTAAAGTTGGCGAAGAGCAGCTCTTCTACCTGATGTCGCGCGGTCTCAGCCAGGAAGAAGCCACCGGCATGGTGGTTTCCGGCTTCATAGAACCGCTCGTCAAGGAATTACCCATGGAATACGCCGTTGAAATGAACCGTCTCATCCAACTGCAAATGGAAGGGAGCATCGGCTGACATGGAAGAAAAACCCAAAATTACCGTGACTCGCACCCGCCGCGGCGACTCGGCCACGCGCGAATTTTCCTTCCGCCGCGACCAACTCCGCGCGGGCGGCGTGGACTCGTACCGCGCCCGCGCATGGGAAGCGTTTCAGCGGCAGAGTCTCCCCGATACCACACTGGAAGCCTGGCGGCGCACCGACATCCGCCACCTGCCCGCCGACAAATTCAGCCTGCCGCCTGCGGGCGCTTTTCTCGACCTGCCGCCCGTCCGCACCGATTTGCTCGAACCGCTGGCCGATGGTCAGCACGGCGGGCAAATCGTCCTACTCCCCGGCGGCGCAACCGTCGAGCTGGATGAAAAACTCGCCGCGCAGGGCGTCATTTTCACCGACCTGCTCACCGCCGAACAAAAATATCCCGACCTGCTGGCGCGGCTGATGGGTCAAACCGTCAACCCCGAAGAAGGCAAATTCGCCGCCCTGGCTGGGGCGCTGGCGCAGAACGGCGTCGTGCTGTACGTCCCCAAAGGATTGCAGGTCGAAGCGCCGCTGCACAGCATTTTGTGGGGGCCGGGCGCTTTTGCCCACCTTTCGCACCTGCTGGTTTTGGTGGATGAAGGCGCCAGCGTCACCTACGTTCACGAAGCCGCCTCGCCCGATGAAAGCGGCCTCGACACCCTGCACGCCGGCCTGGTTGAAATTCAGGTGATGCAAAATGCCAGCCTGAAATTTGTCGAACTGCAATCGTGGGGCAAACACGTCTGGAATTTCAGCCACGAGCGCGTGCGCGTTGAGCGCGGCGGCAGCCTGGATTGGATTTTCGGCGCGATTGGCTCGCGCCTCACCAAAAACTTTTCCGAGCTGGATTTGGCGGGTGAGGGCGCAACCGGGCGCATGTCGGGCTTCTACTTCACCGATGGCAATCAGCACCTCGACCACGATACCCAGCAAAATCACCTTGCCCCGCACACCACCAGCGATTTGCTCTTCAAGGGCGCGCTGAAAGGCAAGAGCCGCTCCGTCTGGCAAGGCATGATTTACGTCGCCCCCGGCGCGCAGAAAACCGACGGCTACCAGGCCAATCGCAATCTGATTCTGGATGAACATTCCCGCGCCGACAGCCTCCCCGGCCTCGAAATCCTGGCTGACGACGTGCGCTGCACGCATGGTGCAACGGTTGGAAGAATGGAAGCCGAACCGCTTTTCTACCTGAAAAGCCGCGGCATTCCTCAAGCAGAGGCCGAAAAGCTGGTCGTTGAAGGCTTTTTTGACCCCATTTTTCAGCGCATTCCGTTTGAGGGCGTGCGCGCCCGTTTCCAGCAGTATATTTCTGATAAAATGTCGTGATTTTGTTGTCATCGTGCCACAGAAACTTTGTGGCGTATCGTCCATGTGGGGTGATTGTTTACATCGCCCTCCCATCAGCAATTGAGGCGCTTATGAAAACTGTTCGTCCAGCCACATCTCCTGCGCACGGAGTCAAACGGCCTTCTTCTCGTCGTGTTCCGGTGGGTGTTTCTTATATGCGTTCTCCTACGGTTGAATATACCTTCAATCCCGGTGATGTTGTTGAAGCCTTATGTGACCATGAAAAAGGCAGCGATCGCGTGCATGGCTGGCTGAAAGGCATTGTGGTGCAGGTGGATAACAAAATGGTGGCGGTGCAGTTTCGGACCAATGTTTTTCTGACCGATGGCTGGATGGTTCCCGACCGAATCTTATGGTACACCACCCATTCCGACCAAATTCGCCCAGCAGGCAGCGGCAAAAAAATCCCGCCGGTTGTTAAAAAAGACATCCCAGATTATTAGGCAAGAACTGGCAGGCGGGTACGCATGTTGATTGCCTGTCTACCGGTTTTCTTGTCTCCTGTTTACCAACCTCATGACCATCAACGTTTCTGAAATCCGTGCTCAGTTTCCCATTCTCCAACGTGAAGTACGCCCTGGCGTGCCGTTGGTCTATCTTGATTCGACTGCCACCGCCCAAAAGCCGCTGGCAGTTATTGCGGCCATGGATGATTTTTACCGCCGCTCCAACGCCAACATCCACCGCGGCGTGCATACCCTGGCCGAAGAATCCACCGCTCTGTACGAAGATGCCCGCGCCAAAATTGCGGGCTTTCTTCACGCCGCTTCGCCGCGTCAGGTGATTTACACGCGCAACACCACCGAATCAATTAATCTGGTGGCATACAGCTGGGCGCGGGCGACTCTCAAAGCGGGTGATTTGGTCATTCTGACCGAAATGGAGCATCACAGCAACCTCGTCCCCTGGCAGATACTGCAGGCTGAACGCGGCATCCGGCTGGAGTTCGTTCCCGTCACTGAGAACGGCCTGCTTGACCTGGAAGTTTATCGCCAGCTGCTGGCGCAATCGCCCAAACTGGTGGCGTTTACGCACATGTCCAACGTCCTCGGCACCATCAACCCGGCGGCGGAAATGATTCGGCTGGCGCACCAGGCCGGAGCGGTGACTCTGCTCGACGGCGCGCAATCCGTCCCCCATTTTGCGGTGGACGTTCAGGCGCTGGACGTGGATTTCCTGGCCTTCTCCGCCCACAAAATGGTCGGGCCGACCGGTATCGGCGTATTGTATGGTAAACGGGAACTGCTCGAAGCCATGCCGCCCTTCCTCGGCGGCGGCGACATGATTCGTGAAGTGCATCTGCGCTCGTTCAAACCGAATGCCCTGCCCTACAAGTTTGAAGCCGGAACTCCGGCGATTGCCGAGGCCGTCGGTTTTGGCGCGGCGGTTGATTATCTGACCGGCATCGGCATGGAGGCCATCGCCGCGCACGAACACGCAATCACCGAATACGCGCTGGAGCGGCTGGAAGAAATTCCCGGCGTCAAGGTTTTCGGCCCCGAGGCCAGCCACAAAGGCGGCGTGGCCGCTTTCACGCTCGACTGCGCTCACCCGCACGACGTGGCGCAAATTCTCGACCAGGACGGCGTCGCCGTCCGCGCCGGTCATCACTGTGCCCAGCCTTTGCATGAGAAATTCAATATCCCCGCCACCACCCGCGCCAGTTTTTATCTGTACTCCACCAAAGATGAAGTTGATAAATTGGTGGATGGCATTTACAAAGTCAAGCAATATTTCGGATAACTGCCTAACTGCACAATTGGATAACTGGACAACTGGATAACCGCCTAACCGGATAACTGACTATGGACGACCTTTACCGCGAAGTAATCATCGAACACTACAAAAACCCCGCCTACAAGGGACACCTCGACCCGCACGACTACGCTTTTGAAGACAGCAACCCGCTGTGCGGCGACCACATCGAAATCACCCTGCGCGTGGATGGGAATGGTAACGTGGCCGAAGCCGCCTTCGATGGTCACGGCTGCGCCATCTCGCAAGCCTCGGCTGATTTGTTGATTGAGTCGATTATTGGCAAGCCGGTGGAAGATATTAAGTCATTCAACAGACAGCATGTTCTTGATTTGTTGGGCATTGAGCTTGGCCCGGTGCGCCTGAAATGCGCCCTGCTCTCGCTCAAAGTTCTCAAGGGCGGGCTGTACGGGTTGGGTGACACGCTGGAGGAGGCCTGATGTTCAACTACACCCAGCTTGACCCGCAAAAAGTCACTTTCTACGGCATCGCCCCGTTGGCAGATTTGCCAAACGGTGAGCGCCTGTTTTTTGAAATTGAAGACAAGCCGATTGTTATTTTTAATATTGCCGGGCAAATTTTTGCCATCGGCGACCTTTGCACGCACGACGACGGCCCGCTTGGCGATGGCGACATTGAAGACCATAACATCGTCTGCCCGCGGCACGGCGCGGAATTTGATGTGCGCACCGGCCAGGTGAAGATGATGCCCGCCGTGCAAGACATCCCCGCCTACCCGGTGCGGATTGTGGACAACGTCATCGAGGTGGGAATCCCCTCCGATTAATGGAACAACCTGCCGCCAGCCTGAGTTGGAACGCCGCCTACAAATTGCTCAGTGGAGCAATTTTGCCGCGTCCGATTGGCTGGATCTCCACCGTCAACGCCGCCGGGCAGCCCAACCTGGCGCCGTTTTCTTTTTTTAACATCGTCTGCGCCAACCCGCCGACGGTTTTATTCTGCCCGATGATTCGTTCCGCCACTGGTGGCGCCAAAGACACCCTCAACAACGTCCGCGCCACTGGCGAATTTGTCGTCAACATCGTCACCGAGGCGCTGGCGGCAGCGGTCAACCGCTCTTCGGTGGAGGCCTCGCCCGAAATTGACGAATTTGCATTTGCCGGGGTCAGCGCCGCGCCCGCCGTTGCTGTGCGTCCGCCGCGCGTGGCGCAAAGCCCCATTCACCTGGAATGCCGCGTAATGCAAATCATCGAAATCAGCGGCCAGCCCGGCGGCGGCAGCATCGTCATCGGCGAGGTGATTCACTTTCATGTTGCCGATGAACTTTTAATCGGCGGCGATAAAATTGATTTGAGCGCGCTTCAGCCCATCGGGCGGCTGGCGGGGAATCTCTTCAGCCGGGTAGATGCGCCGTTTGAGATGGAACGCCCCCCAGCCTGGAATCCGCCCGCATCAGCCGAATCGCCCCGCCTGGTTCTTCTGCGCCGCCTGACTTTTCGCCTGGAGCGGCTCTCGGTCGATTCGATTTGGGCGCGGCGCGCCAGCGGCTTGCGCGGCTCGCTGCTGCGGGCGTTGACCGCCGCCGAAGCCGGAAACCCGCCCGCCGACGAGGCGCTCGACGGGTTGATTGAGCGCAGTTTTGAAATTTTGAGCCAATCGGCGCGCGAAATTCCCGACCCCGAAAAACAATTGTGGAGCAACATTCATGGCGCGTAACTATGCCAACGCTGCGCCGACTCAGTTTCAGCGCCTGCCGGAATATGCCCGCGACGACGCCTGGATTCGGGCTTTTTTGCGCCGCGCTGAAATCGGCCACTTGGGGCAGACGCGTGACGAACAGCCTTTTGTCACGCCGACCAATTTTTGGTTCGACGAGGCGCGCCGCGTGATTTATTTTCACTCCAATCTTGCCGGGCGTCTGCGCGACAATTTGGAAAATGCGCCGCGCGTTTGCCTGGAAGTGAGCGAAATGGGCCGATTTTTGCCGTCTAATGTGGCGCTGGAATTTAGCACGCAGTACCGCTCGGTGATGGTTTTTGGCCGGGTAGAGATTGTGCGCGCGCAGGAAGAAAAACGCCGTGCCCTGGATGGCCTGCTGACGAAGTATTTTCCGCAGTTGGAAGCGAGTGTGGACTACCGCCCGATCACGGAGCAGGAATTGGCACGCACCAGCGTCTACGCGCTGATGATTGACTCGTGGAGTGGCAAGGAAAACTGGCCGGAGCAGGCCGTTCAATCGGCGGAGTGGAAACCGCTGGCTTGAAAATCAAAAACGCCGGTCAAAAGACCGGCGTTTTTGTAACGCGACATTTATGTCGCGCTCAACAGGCAAGGCGACATAAATGTCGCGCCACAGTTTGGTTGTGAAAAAATCAGGCGGCGAATTCTTCTTTACGGCGGAACCAGTTTTTCCATTCCTGATTTTCCCACACCACGAGGATGGGCGAGGCGTTGAAAATGGAGGAGTATGTTCCGCTGAGAATACCGACCAACAAAATAACTGTGAAGTGACGAATGCTGGCGCCGCCGAAGAGCACCAGCGCCAGCAGGGTGAACATGACGGTCAGCTGGGTGTTGATCGAGCGGTCGAGCGTCTGCACCACGGAGTGATTGACCATCGTCTCAAATGGAATGCGGCTCAGGCGCAGAGAATTTTCGCGCACGCGGTCAAAGACCACGATGGTGTCGTGAACCGAAAAGCCGATGACCGTCAGCAGGGCGGTCAGGAAGAGCGCATCGGCCTGCCAGCCTAAAAAGTAACCAAGCATGGCTTCAACGCCGACCACGACCAGAATGTCATGTAACATGGCGATGATGGCGGCGGTACCGTAGCGGAAGGCGTGCTTCACCTTGCGGAATGCAAACCAGATGTAAGCCAAGATTGCCATGGCCGCTACCAGCACAGCCAACCCTGCGCTGCGCGCGACTTCGTTGCCCATGGAGGCGCTGATCGATGTGGCATTCAGCACAGTGACTTTGCCGCCAGAAAGTTCTTCTATTTTGGCGATGATCTGCGTGTGAGTCGTGTCGCTCATCGGTTTGGAGCGAATGGAATAGCCGTTATCACCCAAAGGTTGAACAACCGGGTCGGCAATGGGTTCGGCGTCGGTGGAAAATCCGGCGAAAATATTTTTGATGTCTTGCATGACAGGCAGGGTACCGCCGTCGAATTGGAGTTCGAGCAGTACGCCGCCGGTGAAGTCAATCCCCAAAGGCAGAGGCCCTTCCTGCGGATTGGCTGCCCAGTGTAACCCCATGAAAATGAGACCGGGGATGATGACCAGCAGGGAAATGCCAAAGTACAAGTAACGATTTTTGATGATATTCATGTCTTCTCCTACATCCCAAACCATTTTGGGTGTTCAGCCGCTTTGACGTTATCCAGTATCAGATGCAAATAAGTGCTGGTGACAGTGATGGCGGTAAACAGGCTGACGATGACGCCCAACGCCAGAGTGACTGAGAAACCCTTGACGATGCTTGCGCCAAATGCGTTGCCAAAAAAGTATAGAATGAAGCAGGTGATGAGCGTGGAAATGTTCGAGTCGCGGATGGAGGTCCAGGCGCGCGACCAGCCCAGGTCAATGGCTTGGAGTAGGGTTTTTCCGCTGCGCAATTCTTCTTTGAGACGCTCAAAAATCAACACGTTGGCGTCCACAGCCATGCCGATACTCAAAATGAAACCGGCGATACCTGGCAGGGTGAGCGTGACGGGAATGGATTTGAAGAGCGCGTATGAAATGAGCGCGTAGGTAATCAGCGCCAGGTCAGCGACGATGCCCGGCAGGCGGTAGTACAAGGCCATGAAAAGCATGACAACAATCAGGCCGATGGCGCCTGCAGTAACACTCTTTTTGACGGACTCGGCCCCAAGGGTGGGGCCAATGGCGCGGCTTTCCACGACCTTAATCGGAATGGGCAGAGAGCCGTAGCGCAATTGCACCACGAAAGCATTGGCTTCATCGCGCGTGTATGAACCGGTGATGACACCGGAACCATCCGTAATCGGGGTTTGGATTTGGGGCGAAGAAATCACCTTGTGGTCCAGCACGATGGTAAGATATTTTTGCGTGTTTTGGGTGGTGTAGTCGGCGAAAATTTTACTGCCATCACTTTTCAGGGTGAAAGCAATCTGATAGCCGCCGCTCTGTGTGGTGGTGACGCCGACGGTTTGCAGTTCTTTGCCGGTCATGACGGTGTGATAGACGACCGGCGCGGGGATGGTTCCATCGGGCCCGGGCGTGGCTGATGGGTCGGGGGTCGGAACAAAGCCCGGTTCCAGGCCGAAGTCGGTTTGGATGGTGGTTCCCGGCGCCATCTGCTGGTCGCCAGTATTCACGAATTCGAGCAAGCCGGTTTGTTTCAGGCTGGCGATGACGGCTTCTGGGTCTTCTGCGTTGGGAAATTCTCCCACGATGCGGCGGTCGCCCGCTACTTGAAGGGTGGTTTCTGCCACGCCGAGGGCATTGGTGCGATTCTCTAGAATGGTGCGGGCGGTTTCCATGGAGCCAGCATCCACCTTGGTTGTGGCGGGTAAGTCGGCTTCCATAAGAACTTGTAAGCCGCCGCGCAAATCCAGCCCCAGATGTGGGGCCACGTTGCGGTCAATCAAGATAGATTGGTTGAAGGGGTTCAGGATGGTAATTTTATCCACTAGCGAAATCCAGATGGATAATGCCAGTACCACCACGATAAGAACCAGTTTTGGGGTTCGGTTTCGAATCATTTGTTTCCTACTCCGTTCAAAAAAAATACCAGCCAAGGGCTGGCGCGAGACGAAATTATACTCCCATGAGGGCGATTTCAGAAGACTTATTCGGCTTTTAGAAAATCAAGCACTGCTTGTGCCACTTGTTCGGGCGTGAGTGTGTCGGTCTCGATGTATAAATCGGCGTGTTGGCGGGCGTGCGCCAGGCGGCGTTGCTGCTCCTGGTAATCGGCTTCGCTCCAGTTCAGGCGCCGGCGCTGAATCGTGATTGGGTAGGATGCGTCCAGAAAAATCAATACATCGGGGTTGGTGATGCGCTGCCACATATCTGGCACAAAAGAATGTTCCTGCGCAATGTGTTTGATGCGCACGCCGTGCGTGATAAGCAACGCCTTCAGGGTTGATTTTCCCGAAGCGCATGGGCCCACCAGTCCGACGAGAATCCCGCTTAAGCCACTTTGCATAAATGCAGCAGGGCGTGCAGCTTTTGCGGCCTGCCCATCACCGCCAGTTGGTTGCCGCTTTCCACTTTGTGGCTGTCGGTTGGGTGAAATTCGGAGCGGTGGTCATAGCGTACCAGTAAAATGGAAACGCTGAAGTTGTCTTCGATGTAGCCGACCGTTTTTCCCGCCAGCCCGGAAGCGGGTGAAATGGTCAGCCGCGCCAGGCTGAGGGCTTCGCCTTCGATGCTGATGGGGTTGGTGATGTCCACCCCGGCGGCGGAGGCGGCAAAAACCGGCGCGGCGATGCCGGTGCCGCTGAGGGCGTTGAAGCCGAACTGGTCGTGCAGCGACTGGGCGAAATCTTCGTCGAATATGCGGATGATGACTTCGATGTTGGGGTTCAGGTGGCGCGCCATCAGCGCAATTTTCAGGTTGAGCGCGTCATTTTGCATGCACAGGATGATGGATTTGGCTTTTTGAACGTTGGCCGCTTCCAGCACCAGTTGGCGTGAAGCGTCGTCGTGGATGATGGGGATGCCCATTTTTTGAACAGTTCCGGTCATGTCGGCGGAAGGGTTTAAATCAATGATGGCGATTTTTTCGCCCATGTCGTGCAGCTGGTCGGCGACGCGGTAGCCGAGGTGGCCCATACCGACCAGAATGTGATGTTGGCTGATGGTGGACGCGAGCGCCATTTCCCATTCCTTGCTCCGCGCGCGGCGGTTGAAAAGTAGAAAGCCAAAATCAGCCAGGCCTCGCGCCAGGGTTAGAACACCCAGCACCGGCATGACGAAGTAGAAAATTTGTAAACTGGCGTGATTGGGAAAATCCTGACTGGGCTGTAAAAATGTCAGCGTCAGCATCAGATAGAGCGCTTCGGCGAAACTTTCGATGGGTTCTGTGTATTGTTGCGCCATGCTGTAGTAAATGGCCGCGCAGCCGAAAATCGCCAGGCTGAAGATGAGAACCGGGCCGCGAAATTCGCGCAGTAAAAGCCGCGTATCGCGCCATGAAACCCGCCAGGTGTTCCAATAATTCTTCATAGGGAGATGGGCAGCTGCACGCTCATGCGGCGGATGCTGTTGTCGTCGTCGCGGTGGGTGACGCGCAACACAACGACGCTGATGTCGTCTGCCGGGCGATTGTCGTCGAGGCGCAGCGCCTGCATCAGCAGGGCGTCGGCCAGCTGCCGGGGGGCGGGGTCGCCGTCTTCGAGCAGGCCGCGCAGCGTCAGGCCGACATCCATCGGTTCGCCGCGCCGCTTGCCAGCGTGGACCAGGCCATCGGTGTAGACAACCACTGTCAGCCCGGCTTCGATGGGGATTTCGGTAATCACCGGGCGGGTGTTGCGTTTAACGCCGATGGATTGGCTGGTTTCTTCCAGCCGTTCAATCTGATCGCCGCGCGCGATGTACATCGGGCATTCGTTGTTGCGCGCCAGCACCACCGTTTTGGTTTGCATATCCACCGAGACGATGTTGAGCGTGCTGGAGACTTTGCCCATTTTTTCGGTGTACAGGCTGTCAGAGGCGGCCCGCGCCGCCGCGCCATCGCGCACGCCTTCGGCCAGCAGGCTGATGACTTTGCATAAG
>Ga0210012_1000740_pt1 | contig 36124 bp, 28 predicted proteins | sample CryGeymeta201504_FD_183974 | JGI IMG/M metagenome (GOLD analysis project Ga0210012, IMG submission 183974) | Groundwater microbial communities from Crystal Geyser aquifers in Utah, USA - Crystal Geyser metaG 2015-04 (SPAdes) (version 2) | ecosystem: Environmental > Aquatic > Deep subsurface >... | reverse complement strand
CGGTTGAGGGTGTAGAAGTGGAAATCGCGCACGCCGCCTGCATACAGCCGGCGGCACATTTCTGCCGCGACCGTGGCGGCGACCAGCTGGCGCGCGGCGGGCTTTTCGTCGAGGCCCTGGAACAATCCATCCATCCACGCCGGAAACTCTGTCCCACAGGCCTGCGAAAACTTGCGCGCCTGCGCCACGTTGGTGACCGGCAGGATACCCGGCAGGATCGGCGCATCGATCCCTGTCGCAGTGCAGGCATCGCGGAACCGGAAGAAGGCTTCGGGCGAGAAGAAGAACTGGCTGATCGCGCGGGTGGCGCCGGCGTCCAGTTTGCGCTTCAGATTGTCGATATCGGCCTGCGGGCTTTCTGCATCGGGGTGCGTTTCGGGATAGGCTGAAACCGAGATTTCAAAGTCGGCAATCTCTTTCAGGCCGGTCACCAGTTCCGCTGCGCTGGCATAGCCTTCTGGGTGCGGCGTGAAGGGCGCGCCCGGTTCCCCCGCATCGCCGCGCAGCGCGACGATATGACGTACACCGGCTTCCCAATATTGCTCGGCCACGTCGCGAATTTCCGCCTTGGAAGCGGCCACACAGGTCAGATGCGCGGCCGCCGGCAAGCCTGCTTCGCCAATGATCCGCGCGACCGTGGCGTGGGTGCGCTCACGGGTGGAGCCGCCCGCGCCGTAGGTGACCGAAACGAAGCTTGGCCCCAGCGGCTTCAACTGCGTCACCGCATCCCACAACTGTTCTTCCATCTTTTCCGACTTGGGCGGGAAAAATTCGAAACTCACCGCAACATCGCCCGGAAGGCCGGAAAACAGCGGCGTGTCCGTCGCGGTGCGATATTCGTGAAGCTGGTTCAAAGTCGGGGTCATCAGACAGTTTCCGTGAGGCTTGCAGGGGTTTTCAAAGCGGGCGCGGCGCGGCGTTTGGCCGTCCAGATCTTGACGACGAGCGGACCGCCGTCGAGCGCGACCGGCGGGCTCGCCATGAAACCGGCGCTGCGCAGCAATTCAGCCATCTGGCGATCGGAAAAGCCCAGCCGCACGTGCTGGTGGCGGGTGCGCAGATCCTCGTGATCGTGGCTGGCGAAATCGACGATGGCGATCCGTCCGCCGCCGCGCAGCACCCGCGCAGCCTCGGCCAGCACCGGCGCAGGATCGGGGGCGAAGTGGAGCACCTGATGCAGCAGCACAGTATCGAAGCTGGCATCGGCGAACGGCAAATCAGCAAAATCGCCCTGTACCAGTTCAATCTGCGCGGTCGGCAGATGCTGCAATTTGGCACGGGCGACACGCAACATTTCGAGATTCTTGTCGAGCGCGACGATGCGTTCGGCCCGGTCTGCGAACAGTTCCGCCATGCGGCCCGTGCCGGTGCCGATATCGAGCATGGCGCCCAGCGGCGCATCGGCCAGCGCCTCGGAAAGGCGGCGTTCGACATCGGCGTCGGCGCTGTGGAGGGCGCGCAATTCGTCCCATTCCCCGGCGTGGCGCGCAAAATAGGTTTCTGCCGCCGCCTCGCGTGCGTGGCGGATTGCGGCCAGTTTGCGCCGGTCGGCATCGCACAGCGCGGCAAAGGCCGGCTCGTCGATTTCGGCGAGCGCGAGCAGGCTCTGCACCGCCTCGATCAGCGGCGCACTTGATTCGCTCTGGCGCAGAAACACCCAGCTGCCTTCACGGCGGCGTTCGGCCAGGCCCGCATCGCACAGGATGCCAACGTGGCGCGACACACGGGGCTGGCTTTGCCCCAAAACCTGCGCCAATTCGCCCACAGCCAGCTCCATCGTCCCGAGCAGTCGGGCGATGCGCAGCCGGGTGGGATCGCCCAGCGCCTTGAAGATGTCCTCGATCACCATTGCGATGGCATCATATAAAGATATTTTTATATCTGTAAATCGCCCGCTAAGGGGACACACGTGCGAAATTTGCGCGTTCGCCATGCTGGCAAGCCCGGCTAGACCCATGTCAGGCCCCGGTTAGACCCCTGCTAGCCGTCTTCCAGAAGCCTCCGGTAGTGGTCTTCCAGCGTGTCCTCTCCAAATTCCGGGGTGAGATCGGCCCCATAAAGGCCCGTCGCCGGATCGCGCACCAGCATCGATTCCGTGGCATAATAATGCGCAATGCGGGCATATTCGGCCTTCTCGGCAAACCAATCGGACAGCGGCGCACCAACGCTCAACCCCCGCTCCGCAGCGGTGAAGAGCCTGGGCGAGATCGCTGTGAACCGGGCGGGTTTGTCTGCGATCTGGAACAGCAATTCGCCCTGTTCGCGCAAGGAGATGGCTGGCCCTGGACCGCCGATTGGCAATATTTTCCCTTGCATATCAGCGTTATCAATGGCCGAAATGATAAAGCGGGCTAGATCACGATCACTGATCGGCTTGCAACGGGTGAGCTGGCCGTCACCAAAGATCAAGAAGGGCTTGCCGGCTTTCACCCGCTTCACCTGCCCCGACAGCGACTTGAAAAAGGCCGTGGGCCGAATGATCGTATAGCCGATCCCGCTCGCTGCCAGCGCCGCCTCAAACGCAAGCTTGGCATGCTGAAAGGCCAGCAGCGGCTTTTGCACGCAGATCGCTGACAGCAGGATAAAGTGCGGTGCGCCGGCGGATTTCGCCGCATCAAGCAAGACAAGATTGGTTTTGTAATCAACTTCTTGAGCATCTTTGCGGGAGCCCGAGCGTGAGGCGATGCAGGAGATCACCACTTCCGCGCGCGCGCCAGCCATTGCCGCAGTCAACGCGTCCCGATCCGCCAAGGCCGGACGGCCCAGCACTGTGACGAGGTGTCCTTGCGCTTCAAGCTCGCGTTGCACCGCCTGCCCGATCGTCCCGCTCGCTCCGGCAAGGGCAACGCGACGGGGTGTGGTGGGGGCGGGATGCGTCATGCCTGCCCCCTTAGCGCGGGCAGGCTGGATACAAAAGTGGGGGCCGGCCAAGGGCTCCGCGCTCCTTCACGCCCTTGCTGTCAAACCGCACCCCAAGTCTTGATTGAACCACCGCCCGACAACGCGTAAACCGCCAAGTGCACTAGCGCCGCAGGCCGCACCAAAAAGATGATAGAAGTTAGTGCGCGGCGCAGGCTGATAGTTAGCCCTTTGACCGACGGATTTGCATACTCAGACCAGGATGGAACCTCATGGCCATTTCGATCAATGGGCAAGATTACCCGCTGCCCGCGGACCCTCGCACAAGCCTGCTCGATTTCATCCGCCGGGAGGCAGGCCTGACGGGCACCAAAAAGGGCTGCGATCACGGGCAATGCGGGGCCTGCACCGTCATCGTCAATGGCATCAGGATCAATTCCTGCCTGTCCCTCGCCGTCACCAATGATGGCGATGAAGTGACGACCATCGAAGGCCTCGGCACAATGGCCGCGCCGGGCACGATGCAAGAGGCTTTCATGGCCCATGACGGCTTTCAGTGCGGCTATTGCACGCCGGGCCAGATCTGTTCGGCCACCGCCATGTTGCAGGAACTGGCCGCAGGCTGGCCGAGCGATGCCACCGCCGATCTCGAAGCGGCACCCACGCTGACCGACGAGGAAATTCGCGAACGGATGAGCGGCAATCTGTGTCGCTGCGGCGCCTATGCCAACATTGTCGCGGCGATCCGCGACGCAGCGGGAGAGCACGCATGAGGCCCTTCGATTATCAGCGGGCCGAGCGGCTCGCCCACGCCGCGCAGCTGACAGCCCAGTCCGATACCCTGGCGCTGGCCGGGGGAACCAACCTCGTCGATCTGATGAAGCTGCAGGTGGAAACACCGCAGGTGCTGGTGGATATCGGCCGCCTCCCGCTTGGTACGATCGAAGCCGAAGGTGATGGCTTAAGGATCGGTGCCTTGGTGAGCAACACCGATACGGCCGTGCATCCGCGTGTGCGGGCCGATTATCCGGTGCTGGCCCGCGCCATTCTGGCCGGAGCGACCCAGCAGCTGCGCAACAAGGCAACCACCGGGGGCAACCTGTGTCAGCGCACGCGCTGCTATTACTTCACCAATATCGACCAGCCCTGCAACAAGCGCGAACCGGGTTCGGGCTGCGGCGCGATCGACGGAATTGCGCGCATTCACGCCGTCTTGGGCGCCAGCACCCATTGTATTGCGACCTATCCCGGCGACATGGCCGTCGCGATGGCCGCGCTTGATGCCACGGTCGAAATTGCCAGTGAAAACGCCAGCCGCAGCGTGCCGGTGCGCGAATTCCACCGGCTGCCGGGCGACACGCCGGAAAGGGACAATGTCCTTGAGCCGGGCGAAATCATCACCGCTGTCACCCTGCCCGCCCCGGTGGGCGGCACGCAGATCTATCGCAAGGTGCGCGAACGATCGTCCTATGCCTTTGCCCTGTGTTCCGTCGCGGCCGTGATCGACCTTGCAGACAACCGCTTCACCCGCGCCGATCTGGCCTTTGGCAGCCTGGCGCACAAGCCGTGGCACGACCCGCGCCTTGCTGACCTGCTGATCGGCAAGGAGCCTTCGCTCGCCCTGTTCGACAAGGCAGCCGACCTGCTGCTCGAAGATACGCAAGGGTATGGCGAGAACGATTTCAAGATCCCGCTGGCGCGCCGGACCCTTGCGGCCGTGCTGTGCGAAGCGACGGGGGTGGAGGCATGACCGTGCATCTCAAACAGGACAAGCCTGACAATCGCAATGTGCTCGACACGACCGCCCAAGGCGTGATCGGCGCGCCGCTGACGCGTCCCGAAGGCCTGCTAAAGGTCACGGGCACCGCCACCTATGCCGCCGAATACGAGGTCGAGGGGTGCCTTGAGGGCGTGCTGGTATCAGTGCCGATCATGAGCGGAGAAGTGTTGTCCATCGACGAGGATTCCGTGCTCGCCATGCCGGGCGTCGTGGCGGTGATATCGGACGAACGCCTGACCGGGCGCGCAGCGCAAGGCACGGCGGGAGAGGCGCCGTTCCAGCCGGCCCAAACCGTCTGCTATTGGGGCCAGCCGGTGGCGCTGGTCGTGGCCGAGACGTTTGAACAGGCGCGCGACGCAGCCAAGCATCTTGTCATCGAAACCCGCGCTCAGGACGTGCCGGTCGACCCCGAGAAGGTCGACACCAAGGTCGAGGAAACCACCCGGACCGGCGATCTGGCGCACGCGATGGCCGAAGCCGCGCATAGTGTGGACGTGGAATTCACGACCGAAGGCCACGCCTCTGCCGCGATGGAGCCGCACGCAGCGATCGCGCAGTGGCAAGATGACAGCCTGACGGTCCACGCCTCGCTCCAGATGCTGAAGTTCAACCGCGCCGAACTGGCGGATTCGCTGGGCCTCAAGGAAGAACAGGTGCGGTTGGTGTCGCCCTATGTCGGCGGCGGGTTCGGTTCGAAACTGGGTATCAGCCAGGAAGCCGTGGCCGCTTCGCTTGCCGCGATGCATCTGGGTCGCCCCGTGCGCGTGGTGATGAGCCGCCAGCAGGTGTTCCAGACGATCATGCGCCGTTCCGAGACGCATCAACGTGTCCGCCTTGCTGCCGATAACGAAGGCCGGTTGACCGGTTTTGGCCACGAAGCGCGCGTATCGAACCTGCCGGGCGAGAGCTTTGCCGAACCGGTCCTGCAGTCGAGCCAGTTCCTCTATGCGGGCGAAAACCGCCTGCTCCAACTCGAAATCGCCCGCATCCACCGCATGACCGCCGGATCGGTGCGGGCGCCGGGCGAGGCTGTCGGCGTGCAGACTGTCGAGCAGGCGATGGATATGCTGGCCGAGAAGGCCGGCATCGACCCGGTCGAACTGCGCCTGCGCAACATTCCGGAAAAGCACCCGGCCAATGGCAAGCCGTTCAGCTCGCGCAAGCTGGCTGAAGCCCTGCGCGAAGGCGCCAAGGCGTTCGGCTGGGAACCGCGCCCGCGCAAGCCCCGCCACACCCGCGAAGGCGAATGGTGGATCGGCACCGGCGTGGCCAGCGCCGCACGCGTTCATGCGGTGGTGGAAGCCAAGGCCCGAGTCACGCTGCGGCCCGATGGGACCGCGGTGGTGGAAACCGACATGACCGACATCGGCACCGGCACCTATGCCATTCTGGGTCAGGTGGCGGGCGAAATGCTGGGCCTGATGCCCGACGATATCGACGTGCGTCTTGGCGATACAGATTTTCCGGCCGGATCGGGCTCAGGCGGCAGCTGGGGCGCGGCGTCCTGCGGTTCGGCGGTGTTCCTCGCCTGCGAAGGCCTGCGCAAAAAACTGGCCGAACGTTTGAAGGTTGCCGACGATGGCTTGACGCTCAAGGACGGGTTTGTCCGTTGGGACGGCGGCGAAAAAGCCCTGACCGAACTTTTGGACGGCAAGCCGCTCGACGCCACCGGCCACTTTGAACCGGGCGATTCCACCGAAGACATGGCGATTTCCAGCTACGGCGCCTTTTTCGCCGAAGTCGCCGTCAATCACTGGACCGGCGAAACGCGGGTGCGCCGCATGACGGGAGCCTTCGGTATCGGGCGCGTTCTGAACGCGCGCACCGCCCGGTCGCAGTGTCTTGGCGGGATGACCTGGTGCATCGGCAACGCGCTGACCGAAACGCTGCTGTTCGACCCCAACGACGGACACCTCGTCAATTGCGATCTGGCGGAATATCATGTGCCGGTGAACCGCGACGTGCCCGATCTGGACGTTCTGTTGCTTGAGGAACGCGATGGTTCGGCAAGCCCGATTCAAGCCAAGGGCGTGGGCGAGTTGGGCCTGTGCGGCGGCGCGGGCGCGATCGCCAACGCCATCTACGACGCGTGCGGCGCACGGGTGTTCGCCTATCCGATGGCGCCCAACCGGGTGCTCGCCGCCATGCCGCAAAACTAGGCGCGGCACGCCGGCACGGCGGCGTTACTGCACCTTGGCTCGGAAACGGATCGTGAAGCTGGGCTGGGCTGTCCCGGTGCTCGCTCTCATCGTGCCGGTCGGCGCGATCCGGATTCCGCGCACGCTGCCATCGAATGACCCTGTGGGCGTGTAGTTGTAAGGCGCGAGGCCGCCCGCTGCCGAGGAAAAACGCACCATCGTCGCGGGGTTGAAGGTGTTCAGACCGCTCGTCGTCTCACCATTGGTGAAGGTGACCGGTGTGTCCGTGGCAAAGGCGATGTCGGTCGGCATGATATCGGCGATGATGATCGAACTGGAGTCCACGCGGCGCGACCCGACATTGCGGACGGTGATCGCATATTCGACGATGGCACCGGGGATGGCCTTGGGATTGACCGAGCCGTTGACGGGATCGGATATGACTCGGCTGGTCTTGTCGATTACCAGCAGGGCCGTGGATCGGCGGGTGTTGGTGATTGCACAGGTGACCGCATCGCCGGGCTGGAGCGTAATCGTGCCGCCCACGCTCGATGGCAAGGCGGTTGCCGAACCGCTGGTGGCGTTGGAGCAGGTCATGGTCGCGGTATAATTGCCGAGGCTGGCCAAACCGGCAGCGATTTCATCAACGATGTAAGCTTGGCTGCTGGTGACTTGGACAAGCCCGGTGTCGCCCTGGTTCACCGTTCCGGATGATCCGGAAGTAGTGGCAGACGCCGTCACGATGTCCCCATCGCGGATACGCACAGTGAACTGGTCTGAGTTGAACCTACGCCCACCCGACCCCAGCAGCTTGCGCACCCGCAGCCGGGGCTGTGCGCCATTGGCGAAGGTGCAAACCAGATACTCGCCAAACTCCAGTTGGCCGATGTTGAGTGTGGTGGTGGCGAGGTTATTGGGCAGGCTTGCGCGGGTTGTCCCGGCGGTATTCACGCAGGTCAGAGTGGTTGCGTATTGCGTCAGCGCGCTCACGCTGCCGGATGTCATCGCCTCTCTCAAGGTAATCGGAACGCCGGCGGAAAGGCTGAGCGGTTCAGTCGAGAACGGGCCGCCGCCCGATCCGGTGGTGGTGCCGGACGTAACGGTCGCGCCGGTGGTGGCATTGACGATCTGGTAAGCGAACTGGTCAGCCGCGTTCAGCCGCGCGCCGGCGATCGTCGTCTGAAGCCGGATCGTGGCAAAACGAATCGCTAACATCACCCCTTGCAGGCCCCCGGCCCGGGTCTCCACCGTCACGCTGGTGGGGCTGTTACTGCCAAGAATATAGGCGCCCACGGTGCCCGATGCGCCCGTGATATTCACATCTCCGGTGCCGATCCCGGTAATCGGTGGGAAGGTCGACCCCCTGAGAGGCGACACGGCATCCAGCAACTGCCAGCCTCCGCCGTTGGTGGCGATGCGCAAGGCTTCGCCGTTATTGCTGGATTCGGCATCCGCGACCACGAAGGCGTAGATTGTCGCAGATGCCCCGGCGGGCGGGGTCACAGTGATGTTTGATAAAGCGATCGTGCGCGTGCCCGCCGCTGCTGTATACAGCACCGGCCGGCCCGGTATGCCGATGAAGGCGGCATTGCCGATCGCCGATCCCGTCCATGAAGGCGACGTTACGGCGTTGTAGGCCGTGCCAGTGCCGCCGGTGACACGGGCATTGAAGGTCAGGCGCGATCCGTCCGGCAGCGTGAAACTGAGGTTCTGGCCGCTTGCCGATCGAGCGGCCGCGTCATTGTAATTGGCAAGATTCAGCCAGCAATAGGTTTGCCAGCTGGCAGGCGCGGACCCTTGCGTGGTGGCTTCGCCGCAATCTTGCGCCTGAGCCGCCGGGCTCCAGAGCAATCCGCATAAAAGCACCATCAGGGCAAACAGACGGCGCAGCAGAATCCTTTGGGCAATCATCCCTATGCGATATTCAATCATGGTAAACAGGGCGTTAGCAACGCGGCGGAGAAGGGCATCTGCCATCGCTTACCGCCCCAGTCCGAGGAAGCCGAGGCTGTCGGCATCGAAACTCATGCGCACTGCGGCAAACATGCCTTTGGTCGTGCTGCGGGCCGGACCAAAATCTCCGTCGCGAAAGCCTTCGATGTTGTAACCCACCGTGACAAGCATCCCCTTGGCCGGAACCACGCCGAGGGTCGGGCCATAGGCGAAACTGGTGGCCTTGTCGGTCAGATTGGCGCGCACCGTAGCACTGGCGCCAAATTCAAAACGCTCGCCAATGCCGATCCGCCCGTCTGCCCCGACAAGCGCGCTCGTGCCGGAAAATTCGGTTCCTTCGAACTGATCGAAATTGTGGCGCGCGCCCAGGAACACGGCGACTTCATGGCGGCGAACCTCGGCGCCATCATCCTGTCCGCGGGGGCTGAAATTGGTCGAAAGGCTGGCAACCAGACGGCGCGAGGCCGCGTTGCCGTTGACGACCAAGGCGGTGCGCCCGGCCCCGGCACCGCCGCTGATGTCGCCCGCCACACCGCCCGTGATCTGGTCGCTGCGATATTCAAGGCGCCCCAGCATGGCGAGCGGTGAGGCCGACGGGCGGTGCGTAAAGGCGATGCTGGCATCAAGGATTTCGGCCTTGGCACCGCCTGCGGCTTGGGACAGCGTCCAGGTCGCGCCTGAGCCGACAAGGCTGCCTTCGCCGAGCTGACGGATCGCGCCGAAGGCAAGGCCCTTGCGGTCGGCCGTCTCGCCATCGCGCACTTCGCCGCGCGCGACCACGCTCCAGCGATCCTTGCGCCATGCAGCGCCGAAGGTGGCGGCGGTGAAATCTTCGAACAAGAGACCGCCGGTCAGTTGCCCGCCGCTGGCAGGCGGCTGCGCCGGGTTGATGACGCCGCCTGCGCCGGGGCTTCCGCGCAGTGTGCGATTGCCGTCAATAGTTGCGTCGATGGTCAGCGTGGGGCTGATGGCAAGCGTCTGCGACAGACCGAACGCGGCAAAGCTGCGGTTGCCATTCTCACCAATGGTTTCCTCGCCAAGCGTGGTGACGAGCTGCCCCCCTTGCCAGGGCGACACTTCGATCCCGCCGCGCAGCTGCCGCGAATTGAGGTTCTTGCCATCTGCGATTTCATAGGTGCCAACCAGCCGCACATCCTGCGTGATAGAGTAGCGCGCGCCGATCCGATGCCGTGCGGGCAGGTCGAGGCTTTCTACCTTGCCGAGTGCAACGGCGGTCCCGACGGAAAGCTCCAGCCTGTTGTCGAACAGGCGCTGGGTGGCACCGGCTTCCAGCACGGTCGATGCCGCGCGCGCGCCATCAGCCAGCCGATCGTTGAAGTGCGCAATACCGAACCTCAGGTCGGTGCGCTGGCGGGTCAGCACAAATTGGCCCTGCACAGCACGGCGGCGAGCGTCGTCGGTCAGCGCCTCATCCTGCCACAGGCTGCCGATGAAACTCAATTCCTGGCTCAGCAGCACTCGCCCGTCGACGCCAGCCTTGCGGCGACCGCGCTCGGCGACGTTTTGCTGGCCGATGCCGTAGTCGCCTTCGATCTCGCGGGCATAGGCCAGCAGGTCAAGATTCCCGGTCTGGTGCTGGGCCTCGACCAGCCAGCCGATCGCAGTGTCGCCCTCACGGCGGCTGACGCCAATCTCGGCGCGAATTTCGGTGTTGAGACCGACGCGGGCGAGCAGATCGACCGCGCCCAGATCGGTGCGCTGTGCCTGGCCGTTACGCCCTGCCAGACCCGCATCGCTGATCGCGCTGGCTCCGACGCGGATCGCCCCATCGTCGCTGGTCCAGTCAGCGCGCACGCCGGCATTCCATTCCGCCTCGCCTGCGCCATCGGCCTCGAATTCGATAACGATGAATTGCGGATTGAGATTCTCGTCGCGGCTGAGCACGGGGGCGGCAAAGCTGATCGTGCCCGACAGCAGATCAATATCGTAATCGGCAAAGCGGGTAAGTTCGCGGGTCCCGAGGATCAGTTCCGGGCGAAAACGATCACGCACCTCTATGGTGACGCGCTCCGAATTGGCGAGAATACGGCGGCTGGCGAGGTCGTAGGGGCCGGAGATGCCCTGACCTTGAATCTCCTGACGCTGGAAGCGACTGGCGATCTGCGCTGCGAATCCCTGCGCCTTGATCTGGCCGACCCGCGCCTCGCCCTTCACGCCGGTTGCCGTGCGATTGTAATTGGCCAGCCGCGTCTGGTTGAACGCGGTCTGGAAATCGCCGTACAGCGCGTAAAAGGTTGACGTTTCGATCCGGACATACAGCTTTTCACGGCTCGCGGCGTCAAAGCGCCGCGCCGACGCGTCCCCGAACACGGTGTAATAGGCTTGCGGATCAATCGCGCCCAGAACCCGCTGATCATCGCGCTGCTTGGCGCTGTCATAGGCGAGGGTCAGCAGATATTTGCCGAGCACACGGCCCTTGGCATAAAGCGCGACCCGCGCATCATTGCCAAGATCGCTATCGAATTGCCCGGCGCGCTCCATATTATCGGCCACTGAACGCGCGCCAAGCGTTCCCTCGACAAGGCCCACAAGGGTCCATTCAACCTCACCAGGCTCGATCCAGGCTTCCAGTTCCTGACGCCGCGTGATGGTGCCATCATCGAAAGCGAAGGCAAGGCGCAGCGCGCCGCTGACCATTGTGGGCGCCAGTTCGATCCGGGCGACGCCTTCCTCGCCCTCCACGACCCAGCGTGCGGCCGTGGGTGCCATGCCGGTCAGCTGGTTGAGCTGCTGGCGATCGATCTGCTCGGCGCTTTCGTAAGGGGCATTGAGCGTGAAGCTGCCCGAAATGCCCTCGCGCAGCGGACGGCCGTTGCGATCAAGCACGCGGATGGCAATGACCGGGCGGGTGCGACCATCGGCAATGAGGCTGGATTGCGCGGGCAGAAACGCGACCTTCGCCGGGACGCGGGTGAAGAACACGTCGCGCGAGAAGCTCTTGGTCATTTCACCGAAGCTGTTGATGATGCGCGCCTCGATCACGGTGCGATCGTTGACGAGTGGCACCCCGCGCCACTGGCTGACGGCAAACTTGCCCTTCTCCGGGTTCTGCGTGCCATCAAACGCGAGCGGATCGACCGGCTTGCCATCCACCAGCAACTCGACGCTCTGCCCGCGGCGATGACGGATCGCAACGCGCACAGCTGGCGCGCGCGGATTGGCGTCGGTTGCCGGAGCAAGGAAGCCGTCCTCTCCATCGCCCAGTGCTAGGAAATCCATGGCAGCAGCAACAGGCTCGGCGGACCTTTCCGGCACGGCAGGGATGGCTTCCAGAGTCGGGGCAGCAACAGGGATTCCTGCATCTTCGGGCAAGACGAGATGGAAATCCGCCACCACCAGACTGCCGCCCTGACCAATCGCGAACCTTGAAGACGCGCTGCCTGCATTGCGGGTTGAACGCGCGCAATCGACCAGTCGTGCGCCCTCAGGCAAGGTCATGCGGGATACCTGCACCACATGGGAGCCAGGCACGACGCCTTCCAGGTGATAGCGTCCGTCGGCATCGGTGATCGCGAAACTGCCATCTTCGAGCATCACGCGAATGCCGGCAACTCCGCGCCTTTCAGCCTCATCGAGAGTGCAAGCGCCGGCGGTGATGCTGCCGATAATGGTCATACGGTCAGAAATTCCGTCACGCACAAGATCGACCACGGCGCTTGCGCGCGACCGGCGCCCAAACGCATCACGCACGGCTGCCTCATTGAGCGCCCGGCCCGGCTGCGCGTCCGGGCGAACGGTCATGGCATAGGTTACCCGAACGCTCGCCCCGGCAGCCAGATCACCAAGCGCGACGGTCAGCGTGCGACCATTGGGCGAAACCGTTACCGCCTGCGGGGCGGCTGCGCCGTTGATGCGGATTGTATCGCGGCGCAACCGCAGCCACCGCGACGGCGTGTCGGTCAAGACGATGCCGCGCTTGATCCGCGCAGGATCAGCGTTGCGTACCGCCACAGTGTAAAAAATCGCGTCGCCCGGCGCCGCATTGGTGCGCGAGGCCGACTTGGCAATCGCCAGGTCGAGGCTGGGCCGGTCCACCGGAATGTCGACTTCGAAGGGCACCGGATCGTTGAGCACGAACGCCTCTCCGAATGATCCTTCACGGATGACATAGGGGCGCCCGTCGGGTCGGTTAATGCGCGCCAGCAGCTCACGTGGTGCCGCAGACGGCGCGGCAAAAGGTGCGGGCGCTTCAACAATGAGGCGATAACGGCCCTGCGAGGTGAGAGGGAACCAGAACTCTCCCGGCCCCATCGGCACGACCCGGCCCGCACCGTAGGCTACTGCCGTGCCGGTCGTTATTGTGGATGGCCAGGCCGTAACGCCATCCTCGGCAAACACCGTCGCAGGCGTGCCGGTGGCGGCATCCACCAGTGAGACTTGCACGCCATCAACCGGCTCGCCGGTCTCGCTGTCAAAGACGACGCCGAAAGGGTCTACCAGCACGCGGATGTCGGCCTGAACCAGAACGATGTCAGTGTCCGCGCGCATTGCGGCCACGGTCACGCGTGAATCGGGCCCCACGCTGAGGCGGCAATCGTTCTGCACCAACCCCGGAGGTGTGCGGAAAGTATTGATGACCCCCGAGAACACTCCGCTATCGAAGGTGGTTTCAAACACGGTCATGGTTTCGCGGTCGCCATCAGCGGAGCTGAGCACCACGGTCAGGCTGTCGATCAAGCGCGGGTCACGATTGGCGCCGGCGGCGGTCACTTCGAAATAGAGCGGTTCGCCCCCGCGCAATTCCCCGGTCGGCTGGACGATTGCGGTATTGACGACCGAGACGGCGTTGGATCCGGGCGTCGTACTGGCCGTCGCAGCATTGCGGTTCAACTGAACCGGCGCGATCGTTGCACCGCAGCTAGGCGGTCGATAGACCAGTTCCGAACCACCACCTTGCGCGCGGCGAAACACCAAAATCGTCGGCGGGTTAGGTGTGGCGGCGCTGACATCAAAACGGACAGGGTTGCTGACAACCCGGCGCCGCGATCCGTCATCGTCCCACGTGGCTTCAGCGATGTTGGTGATCGAACGGACCACCTGAGCATCGGATATTTGCGCGTTTACTCCCTCTGGGAACAGGCCAAGCGACAACAGCACTGCAATCAGTGCCGCAGCGATCCGCCGCCAAGAGGGAGTAACACACAAGACCTAAATCCAGATCGCGATTAGTCGATCACGACTTGGAAGTAGAGCGAGCGGGTCTGGCCGCCGTCGACGTTGCTCAGGTCGCCAGCAACGCGATCTGCTCCGTTGGCGCCGGCGCCAGCGGTGAAGGTTCCGCCATTGGTACCGTTGGTGCAGGCCGCATCGCCATCAACGAAAATCGAAGCGTCGACGAACGACACGTCGAATGGCAGGTCATCGGTCACATCCACATCGGTCGCCGTCGCAGCGCCGCTGGCGTTGGCCACGGTGATGCAATATTCGACCGTCGCGCCCGGAATCGCCTTGGGGTTGGTGCTCCCGTTGACGGGATCGCTGACAACGCGGCTCGACTTGGCCACTGTCACCACGGCGCCTGCCACGGTGTAGGTGCCGGTGTCGGAGAACGCCCCATCACGCGGCGCATCGGTATCGCCCTGCCCGTCAAACAGCACCGTATCGATACCGACCGTGTTCGAAGCGGATTCGACCAATTCGGCACCCAGCGCACCCGCCGTATCGCCTGCATGGGCATTCGCGGTGAGCGTCACGTCGAAGGTGTTGGTGTTTTCTGCGTTGAGGCCAATGTCAGCCAGCACGATGACTGCGACAGTGACACCATTGGCGGCCGAACCAACCTCGTCGAGGTAAGTGACCGGGCCTGCTTGCAGTTCGGCTGCGCTCAGCGTCCGGTCCCCATCGGTATCGAGGAAGATGCGGAAATTGCTGATATTGGCAGACGTCCCGTTGCGCAGCGCTGCCGCCAGATCAAGGTCGACCGTGCTGTTTGACAGGTTGGTGACATCGAACGCGATCACCGCATCGTCCTGGCCAGGATTGACGGTGGTCGCATTGCCGACGAAATTGACGTTCACGTTGACACGCTGGTCAACCGTGAACTCATCGGTCGCCGTTTCGGCGTTTTGGGTCACACCGCCAACATTGTAACTGACGGTCACTTCATTTCGGATGGTGGTGCCGGCACTGGTCCCTTGGGCCAGAGCAGGCGCGCTGGACATCGCGACGAGCGCAAACGCACTCACCGCACCCAGCAGCTGCTTGGTGGTCTTCATGTTTTTGGTCCTGAGTGTGTGCCCCGCGTGATGATGTCCGCCCGCAGGACGTGGCGGTTACCCCCCGCTGGTCAGCGGATGATGGCTGGATAGGTAAGCCTGCCGGTTTCACCGGGCGCGATGCGCGCCAGCACCCAGCGGACGTGCGTCACGTCGGCATGGGCGGCGGGGCGCGCGGTTCCATCTGCACCGGTGACGCTCAACCCGGCCAAAACGGCAAAGGTCTTGCCGTCATCGACCGACACGACCAGTGCCGGATCGGCATCTGGTGCAAGGCGAACGGCCGCTGGCAGCGGGTTGGTAACAACAAAGTTGCTCACCACTTCGGCCCCGGTGTTGGCGTAATCCGTGCCGAACACCAGCCGGTCTCCCGGAATGATGGCGGTCGGCTCGACCAGTTTGATGCTTTCCTTGCCGTCGGCGTCCAGGACGACCTTTTCGGCCATAACATCACCGGTAAGCGTGACGGGCGCGCCTGCGCCTTGGGCAGCAAGCGGAGTGGCAAGCGATAGGGATGCGGCAATCACGATTGCCAGCCGGTTGATCCGATTCATGTGTTAGCCCCTGAAATTATTGTTTTTATGATATTTTTTGTATTCACTCGACGACGACGTTAAACGAAACTCTTTGCGTGGTTTGCGCGGCCACCGTCCCGAGCGTGACGGAAATTCCTGATGTATCCGAAGCCACCCCCGCATCCCCGTCGGCGGCATCGCTCAAGCCGACGCCATCCAGCGCCAGCGTGCCGGGCGCATAAGTGGTACCTTCTGGGATAGCGTCGGTGACGACGAGATTATCGATGGTGCCGGTCCCGCTGACCCGCGCTTCGATGGTGAAGGTGGCGATTGTGCCGGGCACCGCGCTGGTGCCGCCAAAGGGATCGCTCAAGACCACGGATTTCACCAACGCGACGCTGGCGATCCCGGTGATCAACGCGCTGCGAGCCGTGGCCTGTCCACCAGAAGGGCCGACAATAGCATCCCCGCCATCGACACCTTCGCCCGCAAAGGCTGTGCCGGGTGCGCCGGTCCCGGTCACCGCTTCGGCCGAAAGCGTAACGGCACTCGCCTGTTGGTCGCTGACCCCATCGGGAGCCGTGACAAGCACAAACAGCGTCAGCCTCTGATCCGGGGCCAATATTGCCGTGGTTTGCGGCTGGCCGAGGATCTCATCGACCCCTTCGTCATAGATTCCGTTGCCGTTGCTATCGTTTGCAATCGCGCGCAAAACAAAGTCGATCGCGTTGCCGCCAATCACCGTGTTGGCAATCATACGATAAGCTTCAGGCCCGTTGCCCTGATTGGTCAATTCATACGTCAGCACAGAATCGCCCGGACGCGCCCCCACTGGGCCCGTATCGAGCGATGTCAGCGTGACATCGATCAGTTCATCAACGCGCACGGTGATTGTGTTGGAATTCACTTGGCGCTCGACCCCGCCCTCTTCGTAGCTCGCGATCGCGGTGTTTTTGATCAACGTCCCCGCCGTTACTCCGCTCGCCAGAACGGGCGCAGCGATCATGACACTGACACATGCCACGGCCACCAAGGCAGTTTCAACAGTTTGTTTAAAAGGCATTTTCATGTTCATGGCACAGGTAAACTACGAGGAGATCGTTAGTTTTTCGTTAGTGACATCTGACAATCGTTTGCAACTTTGCGCGCCGACAACCGTCTTGTGGCGCTGACCGTGTTGGGGATCGGGCCATCCAACCTCTGATAATTGAGGAAATTCATAAGGGCGCAGCAGCAGGCCCGTCCGAAAAGCGCGCTCTTGCGCAATCCGAAGTGCCTCGAAAAAAAATTTCAGACCCGCGTCATGACGAAGAGAGAGGCGCTGGAGGTATGGCACAGGCCATCAAAAATAGCCCCAAACGCACATGGCGGGGTGTTGCCGCTCCTGATGAGGCGCCGAAACTAGGTGGTGGTGCGCTTACATGACCCGGATTAGGCCTTTACGCGATTGAATTTAATCATTCTTTTTCAAAGCCACTTCAAAAGTGCCCCCAAAAGTGCCCCCAGAAACCGAAAGTGCCCCGAAAAATTCTCACCAGCACCGTTCTTTTAGCAGGCCGATCACGTGCATCATTTCCGCCGCGCAGAGGTTGTCCAGATACTCGTATTCATCCTCCAGCCGCGCATAGGTGCGATGGTGCATCCCCTTGGGGCGGCGAATCGGGCTTTCCCATCCTTGCGGGCAACCCAATTTCTTCTGAAGGCGGAACAGGCGTTCGAACACGGCATCGCGGCGCGTTACCCTTTGCGACTGATAGCCCAAGCGCCATACCGTGCGGCTGGCAAAGGTTTCTGCACCCGGCGGCATATAGAGCTTGCCAACGCGTTGCCCGTTGACGGGGCAATGCATCCACCAGCGTTTGCCGCCATAGTGCGGCTGGGTGTAGCTCAGGCGGATGCGCTGGGTGTAGTCGCGCGTTTCGCTGCTTTCAGTGATTGTGTATTGCAGCACCAGCGTTGCCTGTTCAGGATCGCGCATATCGCAGGTAAAGCCAATGCGGCCCGCCGGTTGATCGCCGCGCGTCCAGCTTAGATCACCGCCCCGGATCGCACCGGGAAGGGCAAGCCGCTTTCGGATCATCCATGCCAGATCGATGCGCCGCGATGCATCGGCGGTTGGCCTGCCATAGCGCTGTCCTGAACCGTATCCGCCCATGCGAGGTGATATAGCACAGCAACACGCCGAGGTGAATCGGCCTAGCGCTGTCCTTTGGGTATTCGCTCGTCTCGGGGAAGCGTGAGGCGTTCGGCATGGCTTGCCATGACGCCACCATTACTCGGCGCTGCCTTTGCAAGTCGCGCACCGATTTCCTTAGCCAACGCTTTCTCAGTTTTCGGGCGCTTGGGCTTTGGGGCCTTGTTCCATTCCGCTTCGATCTTTGCCTTTGCAAGCACAGCGATATCGGGTTCCCGAAACCACCAGTGTTTACCGGGAAGGTCGTCACGGTAGGCGAGTTCGCCTGCCCCCGCCCGCCGCATAAGCTCGTCCTTGCCGATACCGGCCTTCTTCGCGGCGAGCGTGAGGTAAAGCCAAATGCCGCTGTCATCCTGCCGGACAAGTTTGCCGCCAGCCGCCATTCAATCCTCCGTGTCGGTCAAGGGCATTTCGATCCCGCGCATGATGCGATCGGTTTCGGCCAGGATTTTGATGATCTTCTGGTAGTGGCGGATGTCGTCCCAGCTCAGGGCGCGGCCCTTGCGGTCTTTCAGCCATTTTTGGGCAGGCTGGTATCCGCCGATCGGGAAGTCCCATGCGACCGGGGAGACGGCATCGAAGTATTGGCCCTCATCGCCCTTGCCGTTGATGTAGACGCGCCCGTTTTCGAAGCGGGGCTTGTCCACCACGCTATCGAAGCCCTCGGGCGGCTGGCCATCGAAGGGGTAGGGGGTCGCGCCGATTGCGGCATCCTCCATCAGGTGCAGGCGGCGTAAGCCCTCTCCCTGTTCGCTGATGGTGCGGAACACTTGCGGCGAGGGCGGGAAGGGGACGCGGGGGAAATCGATCTTGAGGAATTCGGCGTAGGTTTCGCGGTAGGCGGGACAATGCAGCACGCCGTAGATGTAATCGAATACCTTCACCTCATCCGGGCGCGCATCGCCGGTCGCGGCGCGGAACGCGCCGCTTTCCACCATGGCGGGATCGGGCACGCCAAGCGGCCCACTGAGGCCAGCCGCCTTGCGAATTTGGGCGTAAAGCTTGGGGTCGAGATTGACCCGGATCGATTGATCTAGGTCTTGCTCATCGGGGTAGAGGTAGAGGGGCGCAATTGCATTCACCTCTTTAATGCTCAAGGTGTGATGAGTGATTGGAACATCGCTCACCAGAATATCGGCAAATCTGCGATCGCCCTCAATAGTTCGGGTATATCCAGCGCCAAGGTTTGGCACACCGCGCAAATGCTGCATTACTTCGCTGCGCGGATAACATAAGAATCCCCGTGAATTGCCGGTGTAATATGTCCAGCGAGTATCAAACGGGCGGTATGCCAACGGCACTAAATGGCCCTGCCCAAAATTTGCAGTCACATCAGCTTTCGCAAAAGCTACTGTCCAGTCCCTGACGTCCTTGCCCAGCGCATACTTTGCCCGCAAATCTTCAGCGTCCATTCGCGGGAAATCCTGCACACGTTCCCAAAGAGCTTCCCTCTCGATGTCGACTGCAAGGGCATCGCGCGCCGTTACGATTCCAACGGAATTAACGGGCATGAGGTCAGGAATTGAGAAGCCATTTGAATAGGCGTCTTCCACTTCATAATCACGCTGCACCATTGGATAGGTCGGCGGCTTATGAGGCAGGACGTCTGACATCAGGCTGCCCGCCGTGCCCTCCCAAAGCACGCTGTATTTCCCCTCACGCGCTCCCCAGAGATCGCCGTGACGCACTTCAGCTAGGGGCTTAGGCTTCTTGCCTTCGCGCTTGCGCTTCACCGCGATAATGATCGCCACGCCCTGCATGATGTCGAACACGTTCCTGTCGGGTGAACCGTCCGGGCTGACCTCTTTCTTTTTCGAATTGCCGTGCAGGTCGAGCACGTAAATCCGATCGAAGCTGTTCATCAGGTGCCAGCGCATCCCGCGAAAAGTTGGGTTGTCGAGGTAGCCGTGATTGGTGATGAACCCCAGCACGCCCTCCCCGGTTTTGTCGATCATGTGCTGCGCAAAGCGGATGAATTTGACGTAATCGTCATTGATCCACTTTGGATTGCGTTCTTGCAGGCGCTGCTTGCCGCCGGGTTCCTGCTTGTAATCCTCCATCAGGCCCATGATCCATTCGCCTTTATTGGCGCTTTCGCCGGAATAGGGCGGGTTGCCGATCACGCACATGATCGGGGACTGGCGCTTGATGTCGCTCGCCGCCTTGGCTTCCTCGGCAATGGCGCGGGACAGGCCGAACAGGGTCTGGTCCACCCGCTCGCCTTCCTCCAGCGAATTGGTGAGGTAGACCCCCAGCCGGGGCGGGTTGCCGCTCGGCTTGTATTCCAGCCCAGTGAGGATCATGTCGAGCTTCATGTGGCACATGGCATAGCTTGCCATCAGCAGCTCGAACCCGTGGATGCGCGGGATCAAGTCTTGTTCGACATATCCTGACCACTTCCCCGGTGCGATCCCCTTCACCCGTTCAGCGACCAGCTTGACGACCTCGGCAAGGAACGTGCCCGTGCCGGTTGCGGGGTCAAGAATTTGGACGCGGTGCACCTCTTTCCTGATGGTCGCAGGCTTGCCGTCCTTGCCGGTCTGGCCCGTATCCCAATCAATTGCGATGCGGCTGGTATCGGCCAAGCCCATGGGCAGGCCGAATTCGGTTTTCAGCACCTCATCCACCGCGCGCACGATGAAATTGACCACGGGTTCGGGCGTATACCAGACGCCGCGCGCCTTGCGCTTTGCCGGGTTATATTCGGCTAGGAAGTCCTCATAGAAGTGCAGGAACGGGTCTTGCCGCTTTGTCACCTTGCCGAAGTGGCGCAGCACCTGTTCCATGTTGGTGGCAAGGAACACCGCGCAAAGATCATCCACCACGCGGCGCAGGCGATCATCGAGATCGGGGCCAGCGATGTAAGTGAACAGGGCGCGCAGGAACGGGTTGGACTTGGGCAGAAGCTCCAGCGCCTCGGCACGGCTGAAGGTGTCTTGCGTATTATCATGCAGGCGGGCGGCAAACAGACCGTAGGCGATGGTTTCGGCGTAGATGTCGGCGAATTCCGCCACGGTGATATCGTGGATCAGATTGGCCCGGAACGCCTCATACTGGCCGATCAGATCGGTTGCCGGTTCGCCCGCTTCATGGGCCTTCAGGTCGGCGACAAGGGCGTTGCCCATGATGTCCTTAATCAGAACCGCTTTGCCCGCCATTAGCTCGGCCAGCCGCTTAGATGAGGTGACGCTTAGCGGGGTAACGTGCGCGAATTCGGCTAGCCGCGCTTGCAAGGTTGCGAAGCCCTCGGGGCGATCGGGCATGGTCGGAATCAGGTCGGCAATGGTGACGAAATCCACCGCCACGCCCTCACGGATGAATTCGAAATCCAGCCCGTTGGTATAGATCAGGTTGGGCAGGCCTTTGCGGTAGCGGTCTTTCTGCGCCTTGCTGTAATCGTTCGCCGCGAATTTCTTGATGTCCTTGCCAATGTCCTTGGCCTCGCACCAGCCGATCGCCACGCCGTCACGCTGAAAAACGAAATCGGGCGCGCCCACATCCACGGTGCGGCGGGGTTCATTGATGACAGTAAGCGCGGGATCGATCGATGCGAACAGCCGCTCCAGCGCGGGGCGGAAACTGTGTTCGGTCGATTGCCCGGTGCGATAGAGCGTGCGGATTTCGTCAAGATAACCGGGAATATCCATGTGCGCCCCTCTGATGCGAACGGCACGCTACTGCGGCCCGGACAGTCCGCCAAGATTTTCCTAAATCAATAGGCAACTTGGGTGTTTTGGCACCTTGGGGAACGGCTGGAAATGACCCCTCGCGCGCGCGCGTAAAAAACTGGGTTAGCGATCATTCGGCGGATCGCTACCGGTCTCCGTTTTCCTGCTTTCAGGGAATTAACCGCCCCCCCGGCTGGGCTTGGAAGGTTGCTCGCCCTGCCCGCATCGCTTCGCGGAATTGCGCTGCGCCGCTGGGGGCGGCGCGCGCAAAGCCGCTTCGCGTCATGCTCTCTCATCAGCAACGGCCAAGCGTGCCTAGCGGCGCTGCCACACACCCGCCCGCTTGCCGATTACGCGCGTGAGCTGCCCCCAAGGCTTTCCGCCCCAGCCGTGAAGCCCCAGGACGGATTCTAGGGCCGCTGGAGCGCATTTCAGCATATAGTGGAGCTTGCCCATCAGCGCGGCCTCATATCGCAGTGGATTGGCCTCTATCGCGCTCACACCGGCCAAGCGCTGGAATTGGACAGTCTTAGGGACGTAGCCGCTGGGGAGGATCGCTTTCGCCCAGCGCCTCGGCATGGGGCGGAACAGGTCGTTTAGCTCAGGCGGCACGTGCAGCAGAATATGCGCGTGCTGGCCGAACGTATCGCCGGTTTCCTGCACCCAGACCCAAGGCATTGCGTGTCCGTGGTGCCGCATCCAATCGCGCGCCTTGTCGATGAATTGCCCGGTTGCCCACACCGACTTATCGGCATCGATCCCGCCCAGACCCCAAGCCAAGGTGATGAAGCGGGTTAGCGGCTGGCCTGCACCCCAAGCTTGGAAACTGCGCCGCATCAGATTGCGGCATTGGCGCTCATCAAGCTGCCACGTCACGCGGTCACGCCGGTTGCGCGGGCCGCCCCGCTTGAGCCGTGCTGGAGGAATAGAAACTGCCCCTATAATAGGCGGGGTTAGGCCGTTGCTGCCAAAGCAATGAATTCCTTGCGGAACATATGCTTAAGGCTGGCACAAGCGGGCACAATTCGCCTGAAGTTTCAAAGGAACGGCAGGGCACAATGGCGCACCAACCGCGCGACAGGCTTGCGGGGCGACCGGATCATTTCACCAGCCGCCCCGGCCTTTGGGCAGTATGCATTTTGCATTAGACGGCCCAGTTATCGTCTGGCAGGTAAGCAGTATCCAAAGTAGGAGAAACTTTCGGATTCGGGCGCTGGTGAGGTGGGAAGCCTTATCAGCGCCTTTGCTTTCCTGCCATCAGATCAGTCATTTGCGGCGCTCTCGGCCAATGACTGATACCATTGCTCGGCAACTTCACGCCGGATGCGGGTTGCGCGCCCGATCTTAACGTGAGGCACCTCACCGCGATCGCGCAGGCGATAAGCGGTTGAACGGCTAATGCCGTATTCGTCACAAAAGTTCTTGATGGTGATAAGAGCTGCCATGCATTCATCCTTGTTCGAGAGGGCCGCACTGGAACACCCGCTACGGCAGTAACCAATGGAATCGCCCCGGACGGGCAGAAACTATCGGAAACCACCAGAATTGTGCGCCGGAACAAAAGGGGTCGCAAGGGGCTGTTAAGCACTTAGTTACCACTTGACCTGTGGAGAAGCCGCTTTTTCTGCTCGCGAAGCGTGGAAAGAGCTTGAGTCGCAAGACCCGCAAGCGCGAAAATGAATCTGTGAAGTAAAAAATGAGGATCGATCCATTCGAATCCATCCTTGCAACTTTTACACACTCAATGCCCGATCAAGCGGGATCACCTCGCCGCCCATCTTCACCTTGTCGAGATAGTCGCTCCACCATTGCATCATTTTGACGCGCTCATCCCAATGCTGGCCGCGAGCATAAATTCCCCGCACCGCGTCGCTATGTCCATGGGCCAACGCACGCTCAATCGCGTCGGCGTGCCATAGCCCGCTTTCGTTCAGCAGTGTCGAGGCGGTGGAGCGTAGGCCATGGGCGCAGATCACATCGCTGCCAAAGCCCATCCGGCGATACGCCCCGTTCATGGTGTTTTCGCTCATCGGGCGCAGATGCGATCGCAAGCCGGGGAACATCAGTTCGAACCCGCCCGAATGAAGCTCTAGTTCGCGCAAGAGCGTGATGGCTTGGTGCGATAGCGGCACACTATGCGGGCGGCGCAGTTTTGTGCGCTCAGCGGGCACCGTCCATGTGCAGGCATCCCAATCGATTTCTTCCCATCGCCCTTGGCGAAGCTCGCCGGGACGCAGGAACACGTGAGGGGCAAGCTGCATGGCGATCTTGGCGATTGGCCCGCCGGTGTATTCGTCAACCGCGCGCAGGAAAGCGCCAAGCGGTGCCGCCGTGGTAATAGCCGCGCGATGAGTAACCGCAGGCGTAACTAGCGCCCCGCTAAGCAGATGCGCCGGATCGTTCTCGCATCGGGCGGTTGCGACGCCGTGGCGGAACACTCGGCTGGCGAGGGCGCGGGTGCGAATTGCGGTTTCGTGGTGCCCGCGCTTTTCTATTTTCTTGAGGCTGGCCAGCAGCTCGGCGGGTTTAATTTCAGCGATCGGGCGTTTGCCTATGTCCGCCTCTAGGTGCGACAGATACCAGCGCGCCTTTTCGATCGTGGCTTGAGCCTTGCGGCCCGCCACCAGCTTTGTCTGTATGAAATCATCGGCAACAGACTTGAACGTATGGCCCGCCCCCACGCGCCGTTCGATCTTTGTCATCTTGCGATCATGGAGGGGATCGCGCCCCGCTTGGATTGCCGCTCGGGCCTTGTCGCGCGCCGTGCGGGCATCGGCCAAGCTCATATCGGGGAAACTTCCCAGCCCAAGCCGCTTTTCCTTGCCGTCTATGCGATACTTGAGAAACCAAAGCTTTGAACCGCTTGGGCGAATCTCAAGATACATGCCTTGCCCATCGGGCTTACGATAGGGCTTATCGGATGGCGAAAACGCTTTAATTTCCATGGCTTTGAGAGGCATTTGGGGGCACCAGCTCCTGCACTTTCGGCCAGTGCCCCCAAAAGTGCCCCCAGAAATGCTGAATTTTGGGGGCACCAGCAGAAACAACAAGCGCCGTTGAGAGCTACTATATCCCGCATAAATGGCGGAACTTGATAGCAAAAAACAAACCTGCCCCTAACCACCCTCGGCGAAAGGGACTTCCCAACTGTAGCAGGTCAAGCTCACGGTGCCCCTAACGTGCAGATCGCAACTCCTTCGTGCCCCTGCCGTGCAGGAACATGCATGATCAAGCCACTTTCCGATTAGAAGCTGAATGACTTATAATTAGCCGGAACTCTTGAAAATCAGCAGGAAGATAAGGGTTGCGGAGATATTCCGACATGTGCGTGGGTCGGCCAGATCGAACAAGATGAAGAGCGCGCTAGGAAGTATCCAGAAAAAAACTTCAGAGCAGTTGGCTTCCGCAGATCAGAGGCTTCGTGCGGCGGCGCCCGAGTTCTGAATCGCTTGGAGTGTATCCTGCCGCGGCCAGCCCAGTGAAGCACGGGCGAGGTCATGACATCGCGCCCATTCGGCGGCACTCGAGCGTGACCTCCATCCCGTTCTGTAGGCGAGTTCCGCACTGCTCATATGGCGCTCTGCGGCCGAGCGGATCGTACTGCGTTCATAGATCCGCGAACACTTGTATCCCGTTTTCGAGACGAGCAGTTCTTCCTCGGTTGCCTTGGCCACATCAATGCTTCGCACGCTGAGTACGTCCGCCGCATCCCTCTGGGTGTACGTGTCACTGAACCGGAACGAAGGATACATGGTCGAGACGAATGGCGAGGTGGGGCGCTGTTCGAAGGCAGCGAAGTTTACCAGAATTCTGGACAGCAGCGCGGCGCTACGCTTGTGCTCGTCCTGTCTGAGATGCGCACCCAAGCTGCCCGCGAGCACCATCACGAGATATTTCGCGTATGGCTTCTCCCCGCAATACAGTGCGGAACATGCGGCCCGAAGAGATATACAGCCATCACGACCGTCCTGCTCGACCGGAATGCGGTTCGCGATCCTCTTCAGGAAGTCTTCGAGGCTGTTCGACATGATGCGGGGAGCGGAGCTCAAAGAGATGAGGGCTGCGTGATCCACGGCTTGGAGTTCGCCCAGGCATACGAGTTGCTCGACACAGTAGACCGGAACGCCGATGCGGTACGCGGCGGCGTGTAGTGAGACCGTGTCGCGAAAGAGCCGCGTTACCTCTTCACCGATCTTCCTGTCGATCTGGAAGCTCTTCGCCTTCGTTCCCGTGGCATGGACTTTGCCGAAGACGCCGTCCTCACGCAGACGGCGGATCTGAGGCACCTGCAGCCCTGAAGCGTTCTGCAGTTCCCGTGAACCCATGACGCCGCAGAACAGGCCCGGAATCGATAAGCGGCGCTCATCGGTCAGGCCGGGCAATTGGGAACGTAGGAAGGTGCCGGCGAAGCTGCCGTTCGTCCCGGCATTCCGAAGACGCGTCAATGTCTGCCAGAAGTGCATCTCCTGCATCTTCCCTTCAGCGATGAAGGCCTCCCCGCGTTCGATCAGCGCCTGTGGCCAGTCCTTGAGGATCCTGACCCCGGTGCAGTAGGCCGAGCTGGTGATGCGTGAAGGAAGTTTCGTCGCTATCCGCCGTAGTCCCCCGCTGTTGGGGATGAACGCCTGACCCAGACCGAGTGCGAGATCGAGGAACTGATGAAGCTCGAGGGATGCGATCCGCGCGGGAAATTGGCTCAGACCCGCCTTGCGAATGTTGTCGTCCATCGAGGAGATATCCGACAGAAGCCTGTAATCCTCTCGGTGAATTTCAGACAGGCGGGGCGCGCTCGACGCCTCGACTTCCCTCTTGCATGCGGCACATGCGGCGACGCCTCGCGCCGTCCCCCAGCCGAGCTGCAGTCCGCACGTGTCGCAACGATCGACGAGCGGTGCGAAACAATACGCGCAATAGGGCAGATGCTTGAGGCTCCACTGTGCGGGGAGCCAGTCTTGGGACGTCATCGTTTCCGGGCATACGCGACGCTTCATTACGAGCAGGTCGGAGCTCCGGATGGCCGTGCTTCCCCATCTGAGAAGCGGTCCTTGGGAGCCCTGCACCGGCTGAGTCCTGATGCGGCCGATTGCTTCCGCCTCGCAGCCGATCTTCAAAGCGAGAGCGATTGCCTGCCGGTCGTCCATCCGCTGCGATGCGAGTCCCTGGCGGGCAAGGGAGAGTCCGATATCTTCGAGTATGACCTTCGCGTGGCCCAGCCGGTTGCTGTGGGTCGCGCGGGCTATCAACCCGTGCAGGCCTTCCTCGCGATAGGGAGCCGTGGGGACCAGAAGTGGCCGCGCCGCGTGGTCGTCTCCTGTCATGGCTGCCGCGTCGCCGTGAACGGGTTATGTCTGCAGTATTCGTTGGGGATCGCGAAAGTCTCGGTCGCCGAATGGAGATCGTAACGCTCGACGAACTCTGCCTCCCGCCGCACCGCGTGCTCAACCGCGACGGTCACGACACGGCAAACTCTGCCGAAATGGCCGCCCGAGGCGCGGAACAGGCCCGTTAGGTTTTCTCGGACGGCGAACCCCGGCGCCCGGGGAAAGATCCTGGCCTCCTCGATAGCAGCGTCCAGGCCACGACAGAATTCCATGAATTTGCGCCGATCGTCCGTTGTCGTCCCCAGCGGCGCAAGGTCGAGCGACGCGCCGAGCCTGCCCGCGAGTTCCAGATTGTCTTCGAAGAAGCCTTTGGCTTTTTCTGTACCCGCAAATACGATCGGAACGATACCGGCATCGAGAAGTCCCTTGAGCTCGTCCGCGATCGCCAGCTTGTCCCTGCTCGTCCCTTTCAAGTGCTGCACCTCATCGACGATCAGGAGTTCCACGCCCTTCTGGTCGAAACCGATCTCGAGCCTTTCGCGCACGTCGTCGGCATTGCCATCGTTCCAGTGCGGATCGCCGATCTTCTTGAGGATGCGTCGGCAGAGCATGTTGAGCGTTCCGGCAACCTTCATCTCAATATAGAGGACCCGATGCGGATTGACCTTCCCCTCGCGACCCGGCCTTGTGTTGCTCTCGTCGGCGATCAGCTTGAGGATGGTCGTCTTTCCCGCACCGGTACCCTGGACCAGAGCCCGCCCCTCCAGCGCTTCGCCGCATCGCAGGATCGAAAGGCTGGAGAGTCGCAAGGTGTTAATCCTGGACCGGATCGCCCGATGCTTGTCGTGGGGGACGTATACGGCCTTCAGCAGCTCCAGGGCCTGGGCGCATTTCTCATCCACCTCGTCCTCGAACACGGGATGCAACCGGCCGGTGACAGGCTGCGGAATGACGTGGACCGTGCTCATCGGTCGTCCTCCGGCGGCAGTTCCTCCTCGTCCGGCTCTTCCGTCCGTCCGATCTCGTCATCGTCGACTTCCGTCTCGTCGAGATCCCAGTCGGAATCGGTAAGTTCGCGTTCGGCGGGGCCATAGTATCCATGGGGACGCTCGGGCGCGGCTTTGCCCGTGGGGTCCGCGCCACCCCTCGCCGGGCCTGGTCGCGGAAGGCCCCGGTCCAACCTTTCGCATTCGGATGTGGACTGGTCGACGGCCGGGAAGTTTTCTTCCTGCGCCTCATTGTGCTTCTCGCGCAGCTTCTTGACGCTTTCGGAGACGTAGAGCGCGGCCATCTCGCCACGGCGGCGGAAGGGGAGCTTGGGAGCCATTTCGTCGATCTCGCGCAGCGTGGCGGCGCGCGATTCGAGCATGTCTTGTTGGGTTTCGAAGGCCTCACCCCTCCTTTTGGCCGCACGACGATAGACCTCGTGCTCCCATTCGCTAAGGTTGTAGGTATAGAGCGGCTTCGTTGAGGGCAGAACGACCCACTCTCGGTCGATCTCGTCGAACACCTGGATGGTGTCGAGATTGCCGGGGTTCCAGCGGATCTTGACTTCGATGACCAGGTCTCCGCTCGGACGCTCCCGCGCTTCCTGGGTCCCGGCCAAGTTGCTCAGGAGCCGGCGGACCTTGGCGGAATCGCGCCACCGTAGCCGGAACTTCTCGATCCCGTTTCGCGTGAGCAGTGCGGTTCCGGTCCTCCCGAGAATGCGTGCAAGGCGTGTACGGTCATTCAACACCGGCAGGAACTGCCTGCGTGCATGAGCTTCCCACACTTGCGCGGGCGATCTATTGTCTAACGCCTTCTGGGGGGTGGCGTTGTATTCCGCGACGAACCGGTCGATAATGCGTTGGAGCTGCGGGAGCGTGACGCAGGCCTCCGCCACCGGGTCGTAGTCGAGTTCGACGGCGCGCTTGGGATCGATGATGGTGCCCGGCAGGGTCCGGATGCGGCTTTTCAGCGTGCCGAACCAGCGTTCCAGCTTCGCCTTGGCGGTCGGCGTCTCGATCGGCGGCATCAGGACCGTGATCCCCGCCTCCTCGAAGGACGGGAGCGTCGAAGGTCCGATCAGGGTCTTCGCGTTGTCGGGCAGGATGGCCGAAGGTTTGCCCATGATCCAGCCGAGGATCGGATAGCGGGCGAGCAGGTCCGAGGGAATAGTCGGCGCTGCGACGGCGTTAAGCACCGCTTCGATCGAGGTTTCGGACCGGTCCGGGCCAGGATAGACATGGAATCCGACGATTGCATGGGTAGCCAGATCCATGAGCGCAACGATGCGCACGCGGCATGCGGGCATCTGCCAGTCGTCGTCGAAGACAATGACCTGTTCGAGAGTGGTAGCGTCCATGAGGACGATCTCGAGAGGCGCAGTCGCCACCAGGGCTTCTCCCGCCCCCTTGAACAGCCTTTCCGCGTGCTTCTTGCCGAACTTGGCGGCCACGGTATCATAGCACTTCAGCCGCTTGATGCGGTTGCGCATCGTCTGTTCCGAGAAGGCCTTGAGCGGTTCCTCACCGGCGTCCAGCTTTGCGTTGTGGGCCTTGATCATCCTTCTCGCCCTGATCCACGCATTGCGAGCGCTTTCATGGGGCGTGGACCAATACCATATGGCGCAGTCATCGGCGATAACGGCCACACGGGGGTCGAGTTGGCTTATGCCAGGGGTACGTCCCCGCACGAAGATCATGTTCCAGGCCGAGCCTCGGTTCGCGAGCCAACGCCGGATCCATCTCTTGAGAGACGAACCTGAGGGAGGCGTCCTGCCAAGATCGTCAGGATGGTTCCCGAATTCGGATTCAATCCATTGGCCGAGGCCTTCGTCGGTCCGAACGGCACCGGACTCGTAGGCGCGCGCAGCTAAGCCGCGGCGCCAACGAGCGTCCGGGTCGCGGTCCAGCAGACGATCGGGATCGAGCAGGTCTCTCCGGCCGTCTATGCTGAACGCGACTTCGACGGGCTCGACCGGTCTAACCTCGCCGGCGATGTAGCGTTCACGCAACCACTCCAGGGTCGGGGAAATCGCTTCGCCGGATTTCTCGGACCTTATCTGAATGGGTGCCATCGTGAGCTGGTCTATGATCTCGAGCACGCGGTTATCATGGATCTTCTCGATCTTGACGTAGCGCCCCTTGATGTCGAGCAGCATTCCGGCAGCGATGCCGACCGAAGCTAGTGGATGGGGGCGCTCCCCCCTGATGTCATCCATGAACAAGGGAGAGTTCCTTTTCATAATGCCGCACGAGACAGGCGTGGACCTGTGCTCGATCGATCTTGGGGTCGCTCCAGAAGAGGTCGACCAGCGCTTCGACGATTGCGTCCCTCGTCACGGAGGTACAATGGTCATCATCGAAGCTTCGGGCGCGCGTTTTGCAGGAAGCAGCAGGGTGTCTGACTGCAGTTACCGACGTCTCGACGTCCTCGTTCAACCGCATCGCGATCTCATCATTAGCGCTCCTGATCGATGCCGCCGAGGGGCGGACGGGGAGCGAATAAGGTGGGGCGAGGATCATTTTCAGTCGCCCAGTCTCGCGACGAGCGCGGGGTTGACGGGGACTGTCACGTCGATCTTCAGGATGTCGACGTCCTGGTGCGGTATGGGAACGGCAAACACTGGAGTGTCGGGCGTCAGCCGCTGGTCGAGTTCGAAGCCGATCACCCGATCACACAGCATCGCTGCCGCGCGCGGGAGGGCGATCTGCATCTTGCCGCCCAGGATGGGCACCAGATCGCCCAGCGTTGTCAGGCTCCCATCTGCCAGCCCGGCGCGCACGCGGGCTTCCCTGTCGGCCGAGTACCCCGTGAACCGGTGCTGGTAGACGAAGCACACGTTCTTCCAGCGCCTCGGCGTCCCACGAACAGATTTTCCGGTCTCCTCCAGAAACGTCATGTTCGCGGCGGCTGACGCATCTTCGATGATGGCGAGCGTTGCTCGGTAGGCCGGATCGGTGAAGAAGAAACTCGCGCTGGTCTTGAGTTCGCTGACGAGCACGCCCACCCTGCTGTCAAGGCAGTGACTGTCCGCGGTGTAGATCGTGCCATCGGGCAGTTCGTACACGAGCGACTGCATGGCGAACCGGATCGTAGTGTGGCTCGTGGTAAGGCGCATTACCTGTGCCAATTCGTTCGGACCGACCCCGGAGAGGCTGCGCCGTCCGAGCGGTTCGAGAGTGGAGAAGCTTCCCTGCAGTTTCCTGTGGAAGGTGACTGCCTGTGAAGGAATGACCGACCGGATGCGAACGAGCGGGTTTCCGTCGTCGTCGATCCTGATCGGTCGGTCGCGTTTCGCCTGCGGGGCCACGAGAGGCAGGCCCCTGTCAGCCCACATGTCATGACCCGGCGCCTCCTGCCGAGGACCCACCGGCATCCGCGCGACCGTTACGGTATCGAGAAGGTCCGGCACAATGACCGGCGCGCCTCCCCATTCCACAGAATCCATTCCGGCATCGAGTTCGCTTTCCATGTCCGACATTCCTTTACTTATACCACTGAGTAAGGCAGGACATGACGCGCTCGGTTGAGATTGTAAATAGCACTAAGTAACACAGGACATTTATCGTGCCAGATCGGGACGGTTTTGAAGATATCGAAGATCACTGGGTCATCGACTGGCTGAACGAGGCGAAGGCGGAGGACAGACTGCTCTTTAGAACGCTCGACGCCGAGAAACGAGGTATCGCAGGGCAACGCCTAGGGGCTCTTCTACGGCTCGAAGCTGACGAAATTAGCGTGGGCGCGGCCGGCGAAATGGCTGGTTTGACCCGCAGCGCCTTCCACACCGTACGACGCCGTTGGGACGCCAGTCATGAGCTTTCCGCCGTTGTCCCGTTCGCAACCCGCCGCTCCAGGGGAGCGGCTATTGACCTGGGCGACGTCACGGCCGCAGTCCTCGACGGGGGACTGGAATCTCGTGAGATCGCTCTGGCCCGTGACCTGATCCAGAAAGAGCCTCAGCTTTCCAACGGCGCATTGGGGCGGAAACTCGCTGTGCGCCTTGCGGATGGGTCACACGTCAACGGAATGGCCCGTCTCGTTCAAAGAGTCCGGCACTCTTTGCGTCTGCAGCCCGAAGCCCTGCGCCGCATGTACGGCCGCAGCCTGATTGTCGATAACACCGCAATCGCGCTGCTCGTCGAAGGCTCAGACGGTCCTGAATGTTCCGTAGCCTCTCTCGTTACCGAGCGAGCCAGCGGTCTCGTGCTGGCTGGCGAAGTTTCCATGCGCGCGGATGCGCCCCGCGCTTTTCGGAATGCCGTTCGCCGAGCGTCGGCAGGTGTTCGCGAACTCGAACTCGATGTTCGAGCACCGGGTCCGTTCGGCTGTATCGTCGTCATGCCTCCCGGCGTCAGCGCCCCTGACGCACCATGCACCGAGGATAACGATGAAAGCGAGTTCGCATATGTCGATAGCGGTCCTCGTCGCTATGGAACGCGCACGATATCCACGCTCGGATCGAGGATCGCGCGGATCCGTCTGGTGCCGCGATATACGGAACCGGGCACCGGCATTCCGAAGCTGGAGTGGGGGCATTACCGTGAACCCCTGTCAGTGACCGATGCGGACGGCGTTCTTCAGTTGGAGATCGGAAGATGGAACAAGCGCATTCTGCCTCGACTGGAAGCATGCGGACTAGCGGGCAGTGGAGGTGGGATGGGGCAGTTGTCGGCCACGCTGCGATCTCTAGCGGCGCAGCTGCCGAAAGGCTGATGGACAGGATCAAGACAACATCCGCCGCAGGAGCGGCGCGACATTCTACGCTTCAGTAACGCCTTCGCCGAGCAGACGACCGAGGATCAGTGTTTGTGCCGCTGGAAGACTCATCGGCTCCGCGTTTTTCTTCAAACGCGCGGAGCTACGCTCCACACCGGTTCTGACCTGAAAACCTGCGACGTAGCGCCCGCACGCCGCGAGGATCGATCGACCGTTACCGCGCTTTCTTAGCAAGCCGGTATCCCTTTGGGCATCTTCGACAGCGATCCGCTCGCCTGCGACGATGATTCCTTCCCCAGCCAGAGCATCAACTAGATGGTCCCAGCGATCAGTTGCAGGCCGATCTATCAGCAAGGTGTCCCCGCGCTTGAGGAGATTGCGTGCGCGGGGCAAGGCAATCGCAACGGCCGCATCCCGGGCGTCGAAGCGGGTCGTCGTCAACTGCGCCCCGACGATGGCGGCGCGCCGGACATCGATGACCGCCACAAGGACACCGCATGCGGCATCCATTCCGCAGGAGTTCACCGGTACGTTGAGACAGCATTGATCCAGGACGTGGGTGACACCCTCAGGTAGATGGGGGATGTTGCCGCGACGCAGCCGGCGGATCGCCTCTCTTATGGTGTTGTCATGAGGTAGTTTGATCCCGCGCTTCATGGCGCGCTGACGAACTTCGAGTATGACGTCCGCGAAATTTGCCGATTCGAGGTCGTCATTGGTTGCTCGGATCAACGCGAGCGCATCCTGCTCGATGCCGCTGCCGCGCCTTTTCCGCCTGGTGCCCGGTATCCTCGTCGGGTCGCGAAACTTGTTCCAGGCCTTGACCAGCGTGTAGAATGCGGATGCGCTGAGACCGATCGATGCAGCTTCCGTTTCGGCACGGTCCCTCCCCGGATCGGCGTTGTAGCGTTCGATCGCCCTTATGCGCCTTAAGACCTCCGGGCGTCGATGAGGATCGACGTGAGTGAGGTCATATTTCATGCTTTTTTCCTTCCTTTAAGGATGACACGGGATCCTCCGCCAATCAGAATAAGGCTTGTGGAACGTTCAACGGCGGTTGCTTGCGGAAGAGATTCGATCGGCGCGTCCGACCCGCCGAGCAGGAGCCAAGCGATCCTATTTCACCGCGCGCCGTCGTCCGGCCGATGATGTCGTGAGAAAGCCAAGAGTGCCGGCCGGGGTCCATGATCGTGATTGAGTAGGCAGCCGCGCAGCGCCTCCGCGCTGCCACGCTGAGCCTTTCATTCCCCGTCGGCGAGCTGCTCCAGCATCGCGCTGATGGTCGTAGACCGATCGATCGCGCCTTCAGCGCCGATGCCAACGTCGCCCAATGCGACCTCAGCGACGACCTGTTGACGCGTTAGGGCTTGATCGGCGCCATCTCGATCTATATATAGTTATCATGCTAACTAAAGGAGGCTGTATATGGCTGATCGCTTAAATGTCATGGCGAGGATCAAACCGCATCGCGAACACCTTGATGCCGCTCGCAGTGCGATCTGCGAAATCATGGATCGCACGCGAGCCGAACCGGGATGTATCACATTCCGGCTGAGCGAGAATGAAGAGGACGGAAGCCTGCATCTCTACGAAGAATGGTCCGACGAAGCAGCTCTAACCTCTCATCATGAGCAACCTTACACGAAGGCGGTTTTCAAGGCTTACGAGGAATGGTTGGCCGAAGAGCCGCAGATCGTGCACCTGCGTCCGGTTCGCTAGCGGCGTGTTTTTTCTGAAGGAACTGCCGAGCCAACGAATGGTGAACGGATATGCGGAACGCTTCGAGGGCATGGATCCTTCTAAGGTTCTTGGCGCACTTGAACTCATGCGCTCTGGCAGCATCCTCATTCGGAAATTGGATGCCTATTTCGCGACCCACGATCTGTCGCAGCTACGTTTTCTCACTCTCGTCCTGATCGACCGCGAACCTGAACGTACGGCCTTGGCAGCCAATGAAATTGCTGAAAAGCTCGACGTGTCTCGCCCGGTCGTCACACGGACGCTCCAAGGCTTGCAGCAGGCAGGGCTGATCAGGATCAGCGGGAATAAAGATGACGCGCGTGCAAAAGAAGTTTCTCTCACGCCATTGGGGGAAAGCAAGCTCGGTGAGGTTCTGCCGGGATACTTCGGCATCCTTCACGACGCTATGCCGAACAGCGAGGCGCGGCAGTGAGGGTCGTGATGCTGCGGACGGTTTTCGTGTGGATCGTAGTCTGGCCGCTTGTAACGGCTTTGCTCGTATTGCTCGGGGTCCTTGCGCGTGATCTTGCGCTCGGATTTCAGACACTCATCCTGACGGCGATCCTCGTTCCTCTCATCAGTCTCGTGCTCGCTCCGGCGATGCATAAGCTGGCAACACACCTGACGCAGGAGAAATCATGACCGACAGGCTAGACCGCGGCTTGGAAAACCTGCGCAAGATCGATGGCGAAGCAGGCGCAAAGGTGATTGAGAGTCTGCAGGACATTTCGCCCGATCTGGCGCGCTACACGATCGAGTATCCTTTTGGAGACATCTATGCGCGCCCGGGCCTTGGGCTGCGGGAAAGAGAGATAGCCACCATTGCAGCTCTAACTGCCATGGGGAACGCCCAGCCACAGCTGAAGGTCCACGTCCAGGCTGGGCTGAACGTGGGACTGTCCAAACGCGAGATCGAAGAGATCATCATACAGATGAGCGTATATGCAGGCTTTCCAGCGGCGCTGAACGGGATGCAGGCAGCGAAGGAGATCTTCTCGCATCCAGTCGGCCTCAATTCCGCTGATCAGCGCTAGAGCGCGCGACCCTGCCATAACTTCGTTCGTTGGCGGAGCTTCTAGCTAGCTACCCTCGCTTTCTCTGACAGGAAGTCCAGAACCGCGCGGATGCGCGAAGGAAGCAGGCCGCCCTGGCCGACGTAAACAGCATGGAACGCTTCTGGTTCGTCGGCTGCGAGACCCACAAGCACCGGCACAAGCCTGCCAGCACGAATATCCTCACGCACCGTGAAGGCGGCGAGGCGTGCGAGTCCGACGCCTGCGAGTGCCAGATGGCGAAGCCCCTCGCCATCGCTTGCGGTCACCCGGCCGTTAACGGGTACCACACGCATTTCGCCGTTTTCCCGAAGCGGCCAACCATTCACTGACCGCGTATAACCAAAGCCGAGACGATTGTGCTCTTCCAGTTCGGCGATGGTAGTCGGCTCGCCATGACGCTCCAGATACGCTGGCGAAGCGACGATCGTCAGCGCCGTCTCCCCCAACTTGCGTGCCACGAGGCTGGAACTCTTCAAAGGACCGGCTCGGATCGCGACATCCGCTCTTTCTGCCAGGATATCTACGACTGCATCGGTCTGCACGATATCGAGCGTAATTCGCGGATGAAGCACTAGGAAGTCGGACAGCGCCGGCGCCAGGATGTGGTTGGCGTAGGAAGCGCTGGTGTTGATACGGACGCGTCCCACCGGCTGCTCACCCGTCCCGGCGGCCCGTTCGGCATCTTCCAGATCGGCGAGGATGCGGGTCGCTCGCTCGTAGAAGGCAGAGCCTTCGGGCGTGAGCTGAAGCTGTCTTGTCGAGCGGTTCAGTAGCCGCGCCCCGAGGCGGGTCTCGAGGCGGGCGATGAGCTTGCTAACTGCTGATGGAGTCATGGACTTGTAACGGTTTTGCGCCGGTCACCTGAGCGTTTAAAGCTCGCATTAGGAGACCGATTAGATGATGAAGCATTCCGAAGAGTTCAAGCGAGAGGCGGTGCGGATTGCGCTGACCAGCAGGCT
>Ga0210012_1000739_pt1 | contig 36143 bp, 29 predicted proteins | sample CryGeymeta201504_FD_183974 | JGI IMG/M metagenome (GOLD analysis project Ga0210012, IMG submission 183974) | Groundwater microbial communities from Crystal Geyser aquifers in Utah, USA - Crystal Geyser metaG 2015-04 (SPAdes) (version 2) | ecosystem: Environmental > Aquatic > Deep subsurface >... | reverse complement strand
CCGATTATTTTATCTGATGAGTCTTTTATCGGATACGCTTTGAGCATAACATCAATAATGTTGCCCGTTTTGTCTATCATTTTGACTTCATTGCTGGAAATATTTCCAGACTTGAGCGTATCGAAAATGGTTCCTCTAAGCTGTTTGTCAGTGTAAAGGCCAGAAGATGGAAGGTTTTCGATTTCACCAAAAAGCAAATCAAAAGCTTTATTTTGATAATAATGTTTACCGTCAGGCGTAGAAATGCCGATTGCGTCGGAAGATTTTTCAACAGCGAGCGAAAATATTTTTAAGGATTCTTCAGCACGCAACTGATCTAATTTTGCATTAAAAAGCTTAAGCGCCATTTTGATTGATGCATCGAGAACAACAATCCCAGTATTTTTAACAACATAACCATAGGAAGTAATCTTTTCGGTTTTTTCTACTATCTCAGGTTCTGTATGTGATGACAAAAAAACGATAGGAATATCTTTTAGCCTTAGGATTTTTTCTGCGGTCTTTGTTCCATCTAAACCCGGCCCTAAATCGATATCCATCAATATTAAATGAATTGAAACTGAATTATTTTGAATGAAGTTGATAGCTTGCTCGCCAGTTCCGACATGATGTACAACATAGCCTCTTTTTTCTAATTCTTTTTTTTCAACAAAAGCTAAAATAAATTCATCTTCTACAAGTAAGATGTTAATATTGTCCTTTTCCATTAAATAAAATCCCAATTAGGTGTTATATAGGTGTAAACCCCAGTACTTCATATCGATGAAGTATGGAATTGTAATCGTTATTATGTTGAATAAATGCAGAAACAATAGAAATAGAAAAGAGTCTGCATAATAAATTAATGTAAGTTAAATTATTGTTTTTTTTAAGTGATACGAATATTTTTTTTCAGGAAAAATATGCTAAAGTAAACAAGCCTTTTTGATAGAATGTTCGAAAATGTATTTCAACAGGAGTCTATTTAAAAAAGTATAGAAAACATAAGCTGTGAATTTTAACTATGGTTGTTTTGCCACTTACGATTCGTGTAAAAACAAATACCTGCGCCGATATTTAAGCCTGAATCAAGCTGTTTTCCTAAAACATATCCCTCGGTTTTATATCCCAAATTCATTGTGAGCCCAAATTGATCACTAAGTTTATATTGACCATTGAATTCTACTGAGATTCCTTCACCAAACAAATCTTGTTGCCAAACTTCAACTAAAAAATCAGACTTGAATTTTTTATACTGAATAATATCATTCAAGGAAATTCCCATTCCAATGTTTTTAAAAGGTCTTCCATACTTAATGTATACGCCATATTGATGATCATTCACATGAATATAATTTTGCATGTATAATTCATAACCTAAAGGTGATGCGTTAAATAAGGTTCCGTAAGTCCAACCGTTGCTGTAATCACCAATTAGAAAAATAGGTTTTCTTCTTTTTGATGTATTTCCGAATGAAGCGCCAATTTCATAATAAAAATTTGGATCAAGAAATTGAAAGAAAAGTGCAGCCAAACTAGCTTCATTGTAAAGTGATACCAATTTTGGGTTTACAGAACTATTAGGCATAAAAACCTGATTATTCGAATAATTCTTAAAAACAGGAAGAATGTAATGTATTGGATCACCAGCTGTTTCTATCCATACATTTCTATCTGCGGGATCAATTGGAACAACCAAAGACGTATAAATGGTGTACATCAATCTATTTGAAAAAGCGAACGCTAAATCCTCATTCCAAAGCCCATTTTGGCGAATGAACTGAGATTGTATAGTTCGAACATTTAGATAATTAACTTCAAAACCAGCAGTTACAAAAATCGCTTCATTAACTAAGGAAGTGTCATCAGGTAATTCTACTGTTGTTAGGGGAATAGGTGGATAAATATTATGAAAAATAAATTTGCCTCCGACTTGTTTGGCTCTAATGGTATGACCTATTTCATGAGAACCAAGCATCGTAATATACGTAGTTGTGAAGCTGAATAAACCTCTTGCAATTGCGCCACTAGTTGCGCCCATTTTCGACTCGACTAAAGAATTAAATTGGTCATTCAAAAAACGTTGAGTACTTATAAAATTTGTAGAAGAGTTGCGTAAATCGTAATTCGAAAATGCCCCAAAATTGTAGGTTCTTTGTTTTAAGGTATCTTGTCCATAGCTAGTAAGAGATAAGAAAAGTAGTGGAATTGAAAGGAGTAATGCGTTTTTAATAACGAACCGTTTCTAATAAATACACCTAAGGAATTAAATAGCGCAAGTTAATATGTCTAATTGAGTTATTCCAAAATCGAAAATCGGGAATCAAGAATTGAGTAGAAATGGGACAAATGATTCTTTTGTCCTTTACTTATTTATTAAAAAAAAGATTCAAGAAAAATTGAAAAAGGTAGTTTTTATAGCATAATCTATATTCTCAAATTATTTGTCACTTAAATAAGTCTTGTAACGTTTTTATCGCAATAAACATTTTTCCGCTGTCATGGAGTTTTATGAAATCGAATTTTTGATAAAAATATTCTGCCTCAGAATCAATCGGGTCAACAACTACTGCAAATGAACCAATCTCTTGTGAAATTTCATAACTCTTTTTTAGAGCATCAATTAGCAAAATTTTTCCAATACCTTTACCTTGATAGTTTTTGTCAATCGCTAATCTTCCTAGCAGTGTTGTTGGTATAGAAGTATATGTTTTTGGTAGTCTTTTTTGAATATTTTCTGGAAAACTACTTAATGGAATACTATTGTTAGAAAGTGTGTAATACCCCCGAATAGTGTTGGTTTCATTTTCGGAAAGCACAAAGCAAGCAGATAATTTTCTTTTGATGTCTTGTCCTGCTTGAGTTTTCAAATAGTTATTTAATAGTTCTTTACCACAGTCAAAATCGGCTCGATTATGCTTTTTGTCTAGTAGCTCTATCATTAATTATTTTGAGTTTAAAACAAATTCTTTATAATCATCAAAAGCATTTTTCAATGTATCGGAAGGTTTCTTCGGATTTAAAATCGCATCTATAAATAGTTGACTATCTCTTTCAGATGCAATGATTTGTTCATTTTCTTTGATGATTTCTTTCGCTTTTTCTTGAACTGTTAGAACAATAAAATCAGTTAAATTTCTATAGCCACCTAAAAAGGCTGCTTTCTCAAAGAGCTCTTTTTGCTCCTTAGGAAGTCTTGCATTAAATCGTGATTGTTCTTTAATTGTCGTATTCATAATAATAAATGTACGTAAATTATCTGTACAAAATTAATGATTATCGATAAAATTTTGAATTTGGTTTGGTGAGCTATTCAGAATTAAGATTATTTAAAACAGCAATTTCAAATAGGGGATTATATCAATTTAAATGTCATTCATAAGTAAGAATCAAAAAATTCAAACTTATTTCAAGTACAAAATTATCATTCCCGTAACCCCAATTCCAAAACAAAGCGGCGAAAAGTATTTTGTATCAAGTTTTGCAAAATTGGTTTTCCTAATGCGTTTGAAAAAACCGACATATTTGAAATCTCCAATAGCTCTAACTATAAAAATAATAGGAATAATCCAAAGCCCTGAAATATGCATCCAATAAGGCAGTTTAAAGTAAATTAGTCCTAAATGAAACACATAAAATAATCCAAAAAATGTTAATCCAATTCCAACTATTGCGCTATCTAGTTTTGTCGGATTTAAAACTCTAATTCCGTTTTCATTGGTTGGTAATGATTCAATAAATCCCGTTTTTCCACCAAATACCCAAGTAAAATGAAGTATTGCTAGTCCAAAAAAGATTAAACTTAATAAAATTGATAAAATCACAGGTCAGTTCGCTTTCAAATTAGAGTTAAAATTTTGTTTCGACAAATAGAGCAGTAGAATAGAGTCAAGTTGATTTTTTCTCTTTTTGCAATAAACTGTACTCGACCAAAAATAAAATACCCAATTTTCAGAATTTTGATATTATCAACGTAATATCTTGTTTATAGATTTTCCTTTTGCTAATTCATCAACAACTTTATCTAAATACCTTACATTTCTTGTTAAAGGATTTTCGATTTCTTCAACACGATAACCACATATTAATCCTTTAATTAAGTCTGCATTTGGATTTAGTGTTGCTTCCTCAAAAAAAGTTTGAAATGTGACTTTTCTTGTTATGAGTTCTTGTACTTTTTCTTCATTAAATCCTGTTAGCCACTCTATTACTTGGTATAATTCTTCTTTCGTTCTGCCTTTTTTCTCCACCTTGCTTATGTAGTGTGGAAAAACAGAAGAGAAGGTTATTGCGGCTATTTTTTTATCGTGTTCTGGAGTTGTTTTCATTTTGAGTCCATCAGTTTATAATACTTTCACACCGAATTTAATTACCACGAGTTTTAAATTCAACGAGATAGGATTTTAATGGCGTTCCAGTTTCAGTTCTAAAGTTATTCGAAATGTAAAATTGATAATGTTTGTTCGGTTCTACGTTCACATTTACAGCCCAAGATTGATTATCTGCTGACCAAACTCTGTTAACTCCAAGTTTTGGAAAATATTCTTCTCCTAAAGGTACATAATCAACGGATGTATTGTGGCCGTTCAGCGGTTCTGAGAAGAAAAAAGTAAGTTCTTTGGTTTGGGGATCAACAGAAGTACTATTATTTTCGAACTGATTAATTCTTAACACTCTAGGTCTAGTTTTATCAAAATCGGCATACAATTCTTCGATTGATTTTGAAAAGAATCCCGTTCTATCCACAAAATCCTCAATTTGAGCTTCATTTGTGTAATCCAATTCGATCATTTCTTTTATTGCGGCGAGTTTGTCTTCTGCTAAATCATAGTTTAGTTCGCTGATTTGATATCCAATGTAGTAGCTCAAATCGAGTGTTGAGAATTCGTTCGGAGAATCACTCCAAAGCCACTGCGCTCGATTATTCCCATAAAACATTTCCTTCTCAAACTTATTCATCACATTCGGATTTTGTTTCCCAAATTGAACTGCTGGCGTAGAAGATGGAACATTCATGGCTTTCACCGAAACAAATTCAGCAATTTCTTCGCGCAAGACATAGGAGAGAAGATTATTAAGTGCCGGTTTTTGTTGCGTGTGAACATATTCGTGAATGATTAAAACCACTAATTGATTTATCGGATTGTTATCAAAATATGTTTGTCTTCCTTTTTGAACAGCCCCTTCAAACTCTGATGAAACTGTGTTTTTGTCGGACATTGCTAGTTCGCTTCCAATTAGAACTAAACTATCAATCGTTGTTCCAGATGTGCTCAAAGCTCCAATCGTAAAATAGATTTTTGCTGGTTTTAACACAGGATAAATGGCTCTCATTTTTTCAATTCCAGTAGTTAATTCTGAACTATATTGTTTTGTTTTAAACGTGTTTTCACGAACTGAAGCCCAAAATTTCGGATACTTGTTTATGACTGAAATGAAATCATCTGCGGTATAATCTCGAGCTTCCATAATCCCTTTTAATCCTGCAGTTCCTTTTCGTAAATATAGACTATCCAAGTATTTATACTGTAAAACTGAATCTTGAGTTGAACTGATTTTATCAAAGGCCTCCCAAAAATATTGAATATCTGAAGTGATAATATGTTGATCTGATTTTTGATTACATCCAATAAATGATACAATCAGAATGATCGGTAAGAATAGTTTTTTCATTAGCTTTTTTAAGTAAAGGATTCTTGATAAATAGTTCAACTAGCCCAATTCGAGCAAAATATTCTCAAACTTGGGCGAAAAGCTCAATAAAAGCACCGAATGGTTTAGTTGTTAGGGCAAGTCTTTGCTTTTTGTTCTATGAATAAATGTGAACGATTAAATATGCTTATTCTAATTCATATCTTTTAAAATATCAATCAAATCTCCTATTGATTTTGCACCATCAAGTTTAGCATTGTTGAAAACCATGAAGTATCGGTAATTATCTCCAGCTTTACTTGCCCATTTTTCACCAAATCTAATTTTTTGAGAACTATCTAATCCATCTAAATGATCGCCTTTGGTTTCGATTAAAATAATTTTTCCATTTTTCATCTTTACAATGAAATCAGGATAGTGATTTATAAAACCATTTAACTGAAAGCCTTTACCTCGTTCTAAATTTCTATGCCAAAAAACAACACTATCAAGGTTTGCTACTTCATTTATAACTTTTTTTTCAAAGTCATTCATTTCACCTTCTTCAACATATAGGTTTTTGGTAATTCCTTGAACAGTATTTTTGGGACTTATCTTCTTATGGAATTCAAATGAATTATGACAAACTACAACCCCTTTATCAAGCAAAGTTGTAAATTGTTTTTCTGCGTATTTGTCAGTTAGCAAATTAATCTTGTTTTTTATTAAAATTGAGAAGAAATAAACATCATGTAAAATTTCTGAAATTTTCTCACTATTTAAACCTGATATTGCTTTTTTTATATAATCAATAATTTTTGGTTCAGGTATCTCATCATTCTTTTTTACGTGTTGCGCTAGACGTCTAGCTAATTGATTAATTTTACCTTCTGGTGATAAAGTTGTAATGTATTGAACAAAGGCTTCTTTAACTTAGTCCGTAACTTTCCTGTATTCTGGAACATATTCATCTTTTCTGCTTTCTACCAAATCGAAACTTGCCATTTCTGTTGATGTTTTAGTAAAATCAATATTTGAATCTTCTTTACTTAAATCAAAGCCTTCAAGTAGTAAATTTTTAGAAAGTGGTACTAATGAACCCTCTGATTCAAAAAATGAATTTTGGCTTACTTTTTTATAAAATGAAGGAAGTTTGATATTCTTTATTTCATTTTTAAAAACTTCTTTTATTGGATATGTTTTTACTTTGTCCATTAATTCTGTTGGTATTAAATTATCTTCTAATTCAAGTTCTGCTACAGTTTTTTCGAATTCTATGTTTGTATTCTTTGCAAGATCAATGATATCTATTAGATTTTGTTGCGTTTTTTCAGATTCTGATAAATCTTTTACAGTCTCGACATTGATTTCAGTCATTGAATTGGTTGAATTGGTATCAATTATTTTACTAGATGAATTAGTTTGAGAAAAAAGATCTTCAAAAAAACCTTGTGAATTAGAGGAAGTTTGATTTAAATCAATTTGACTATCTTTAATCCGAAAATCTTTTGAGCTAAATCCCTCTTTATTTAGTGCAACTTTAACTCTATCAAGTGTGTTTAAGAAGTTATTTGAGGATGTGAAAACATAGGAGAAATTTAGCAGGTCTTGCTTGTGTTTTGAGATGTAAGGTAAACGGAGAATTCGGCCTAAAATTTGTTCCACATCAATCGAAGACGATTTGTTTGCCAATGATGCTAATATATAAGCAAATGGGCAATCCCAGCCTTCTTTTAATGCATTTACTGTGATAATAAAACGAACCTCGCAAGAACTACTCATTAAATCAATATTCTTGATTTCGTCCTTTTCTGCAGTTTTGATTTTAATTTGATTATCAGGGATTCCAATTTCAATTAATTGCGCTTTTATTTTTTCAAAAGTAACATTGTCTTCGTCTGTTCTTGGTTGAGCCTGAAATAATACTATTGGACGAATATATTTACCACCATTTTCTAGTTCGGTTTTAGCTTTAGATTCTAAAGTTTTTTGCAATTGAATTGCACTTGTAATTACCTCATTAGTGTCTTGATGGTTATAAACAATTACTGGTAATTTCACCATATTGTTTTTTTTCAGTTTAATAGCGTCAACAAAACTGATTATGTTGCTTCTATTCCGCAGCGTAGCTGTTAAATCGAAAATGAAACTTGGGTTGATATTATTAAGCATATCAATTCGCAAGTCAGCTTCAAAATTGTGACTTTCGTCAATTATTACAACTGGATTTAATTGTGATAAAACTTGAATTAATGCAGTTTCATCAACATTGGGTAATAATTTAGATGGATTTTGAAAAGTCTTTGGAAACTCTGCAAGATTTTCATTTTCTCTAAAAGCACGAGGTAATCCTTTTCGTACAGTCTCAACAAAAGACTGAACGCTTAGAACCAAAATACTTAACTGTTCCTTAATTTCTACAGGATTAAAACTTTGTCCGAATAATAAGGATTCTTTATCTAATACCTTTACTGCACTTCCAAAATGGCTGTCTATCTTTTGACGATAGGGGTGATTAGGGTTATTCAGGTTTTTATATGTTTGTTTTAAAATAGTATCAGACGGTACAAACCAAATAACAACTTTTACTTTATCTGGCGGAAAACTTGCAAAAATTGGTTTCATTGCATTACAAGCAATAAACGTTTTACCACCAGCAGTTGGCACTTTTATTGTAACTCTTGGGACACCTTTAATTGAATTATCATAAAGTTTTAAGAAATTATCTTCCAATGTATGTAATGAAATACCTTTGTTTCCCCAAAACCTTGAAAAAGCAATGTTGAGTTGTTCTGATTTCTCAAGTTCTTCAATAAAACTAGATAAATCGTTTATTACTTCTTGTTGATATGATTTTAATTCCATATTAGATTTTTTTAATGTCTCTTGGTATTTTCTTAAAAATGACATTTCTTGCTAACATATATTCTTTATCAATATGACAATTGTCTGCATATATCAAATATTGTTCAGCTTTTTCTGTAATGATATTCAAAGTATCTATGGTTAAAGTAGTTTCTTTATCTTTTTCATAATAAAAGTAATAACCTGTATCATTGTAAATGTCAAGTAAGTATTTGTGTTCTTTTTTTTGTTCTCTATTAAGGTGTTGTTTGGTTTCTGTGTAGTATATGTATTCACGAATTTTATTCTCACCAACATCCTCGTTTAAAGTATTATTTTCTTTGAAAATTGGGGAACCTAAAGTGTAGAAATTAAAATGACCACCTGTGCCTTGTGTCTCTGCATAACCAGTAATTACTTTTTTAACTCTTTCAGCCGTAATATTTTCAGCATATTCTTCCATTTCAATTAAAATAAACTTCCTATTGCCATTATCTTTTTTATTCAGATTTAAAACTGCATGAGCCGTTGTTCCAGAACCTGCAAAACTGTCAAGAATAATGGCATCCTTATCTCTAAATGAGCAAATTAATTTTGCAATCAACTTAGATGGTTTTGGAAAATCAAATACTTTTTTCCCAAAAATTTTTCTATTCTCTTCATCGCCATCTTCATTTGACCCCCATCCATTAGCGTTTAAATTATTAATATCAAAGTCTAAATGAGTTGAGTTTTCAATAAGATCAATTTCCTTTTTTAACGCGTCAATAGCGGCACTATTTTTAGGGGTTTTTTCATGATGTTTTATTAATTCTGTTTTTAACTCTAACAGATATGAATTGTTAACTCTTGGTAACCAATCTTTTAATTTTTTATATCTTGGTTCGGTTACTTCTCTTCTCAAATACAGATCACGAGTAAAATAAAGCTCATTCGTTTTTGCAAATTCATTAATTTTATCTTGACCATATCTCCTTTCGCTTTTTATAAGTACTTCATTCTTTAAAAAACCATTTTCGAGTTCAAGGTCTGTTTCTAATTCTAAACTCATATTTCCAGCTGAGATAATACTACCCTTAGGCAAAAAATGATTCTTTTTAGAATAAGTAGATTTTACTCCTTTAGGAATTATCCTCGTGCTAACTGTATTTCCAGGATTAATACAAGGATATGTTTCTTTGTGGGTTACAACTTGCCCAATTAATCCTTTAAATGATATATTTTCCTTACAATAAACAATTATGTATTCTTTAACAGTTGTTATCCAGTTATTTAAGTGTGAACCTTTTTTCTTCTTTTCCCAACTAAAAATTGCAACTTGATTTTGTTTACCAAATAATTCGTTACAAATCATAATTAGATTTTGAACTTCGTGATCATCTATTGAAATAAAAATCACACCTTCTTTTGAAAGCAATTTTTGAAGTAATCTAAGTCTTGGATACATCATACAAAGCCACTTATCATGCCGTGTGAAATCCTCCCCTTCTTTACCCACAAATTCATTCAACCACTTTTTAATTTTTGGATGATTTACATTATCGTTGTATTGCCACTTTTCTTCACCAGTATTGTAAGGAGGATCTATATAAATGCAATTTACTTTACCTTCATACTCAGGTAATAGAGATTTTAAGGCTTCAAGATTGTCTCCATGAATCAATTTATTTCCATCTTTTTTTTCTTGATTCTGTACTCAGTTTTCGGCACTGAAACCGTATTTATGATCCAAAATTCGAAACGGCACATCTAGATGATGGTTTACAACTTTATCTTTTCCTATCCAATTTAGCGATGGCATATATTATTTTAGTCTTTTTTTAATTTCTTTAAACCAGTTGTCTATTTCATTAAAAGCATTTCTTTGTTTTAAAATGTCAACAGTGATTAAACTTGCAGTAATAGAATTTAAATGCTTTTTAACAAAATCTAAACATTTTTTTTATACCTATTTCCTTGAGTTTCCCAACTTTGGTGTGGATTTCTAACTATATGTCGTGCTTTTGCTACTAATTCAGAAATATTTGAAGTATCATCAATAGTTAAAGTTATAGAATATTTGTCATTAGCATTAAAACTTGGAATAACAATATTTTCATGGAAATAATTTTCAATTTCTCTTTTTTGCGTTAATGTTGCAAAATGATTTTGCCCTCTATTATTAACAACATCGACAAATTCCTGATATTTATTATCGGTATCTCTATCATAAATGTGAACTTCAAGTTTATTTAGCTTTTTCAAATAATTATTTGTGACCCATTGCCCTAAAGTACCACCTAATAAACTTACTGCAACAATTCTATTGTCATTTATTAGGTCTATTCCAAATAATGGAGAAATGTTATTAAAAAAAGCAATGTCAGTCGGCCCTTCAACACATAAAAATACTTCAACGTTGTCAATATTTTTTTTAAGTGATGGAAAAACACCTAGAGTATTTGCAATAGTTTCTAAATTGTCGTTACTACCAATTTCAATTTTATTTTCAGTACCGTCACGATAAATAAAACGAATATCTTCGACATCAACTAAGCTTGCTAAAGATGGGCTATGTGTAGTTGTAATAATTTGAGCTGTCCCATTTTCTGAAAGATCTTTTAAAGCATCCATTAATTTTTTTTGCCAGTCTGGATGCTGAGATGTTTCAGGTTCTTCAATTGCATAAATTACATTTGGAATATTTTTTTCGTTCCTTTTTCTTTCAGCTTCAGCTCTGAAAAAATTAATTAATAGTAAACGTCTAACACCACTACCTCTTTTGTTCATTGGTATATTATCACTGGTAATTGTGGGTTTAAATAAATCAGCCCATTTAAGTTCGGATAGAAAGTTAGTCTTAAGTTGCTGAGCAACTTCTTTATTCATTTCCTTTAATTTATCAATTGTCAAATTTGCTAATTCTTCAACTTCTTTTTCAACCTCATTCTTAATTTTATTTAATGTTACAAGATGTTTTTTTAAAGCTTGTTCAGCAGCAACTTTCAAAGGTTCTTGAACTTCTTTGTCTTTATCATCATTTTTCCTGTCAGATTGAAAAAGTGCAAAAAAAGGTAATAATGGTAATATTTTATCCCAAATATCTTTCACACCATCATGACTAATTTCTAGTTCTGTATACTCAAATTTTAAAGTACTGGCGAAATGTTCCCAAATTGCTTTTCTAATTTCATTTTTAATATTTGCTTTAAATTCCCCATCGATTTTAAATCTTTAACCCTTTTTTGTAAGTCCTTGATCTTTAATAAATGTAAATCGTTTGCAAATTCATTTGAGGGGTGATTACAACAAATAAAAGTCTTAGGTTTTGAAAGACTGGAAAAATCTTTTTTTATTTCTAATAATGAATTGGAATTTAGTAGGTATTCATCTGTCAAATTCGTTTTTGCGCCAGAATCAAGATCAATATCATCCGGTAAATTTGAAAATACAACTGATATTTTGGAATGTTCATTATTAGCTTTTGCATCATTATTTATATCATCTGAATCCATTTTACGGTTTTCAAAAAATATGTCCAATGCTTCCATTATTGTGGATTTCCCGATATCATTTTTACCTATTAGAACTGTTAAGTCATTAAAGGTAATAGTTATAGGGTTTCTGTAACTTCTAAAATTCTCAATTGTTAAACTAACTATTTTCATAATATAAAAAAATATTTTATTTTTTAGTTAAAATAATTAAAATTTTATCTTTTATTTTCAATTTTAATATAGAACAAATTTAAAGTATTTGTCAATATTAATTTGAACGAATTTTGTTTACATATTCATTTCAAAAAAACTCTCATTTGATATAAAATCATTGAATTATTAAACAAAAACTAAAGTTTAGAGTCTAAAAACAGTATTAATGTTTAAATTGAGTGGCAATAAATTTATTTTACCTAATTAAGTAAATGATTGTTTAATAAGCAAATTAAATGTGAGTAAATACTAGAATAAAAATCATAACCCAATTTCAATATAAACATATCATTCAGCGCCGTTTCCCACGTTAGGGATGCGTAGGGCTTGGTGGGTTTGCCTCAAACTCACGGGAGTGATAACGGACCCCGAAGCAGCCCGACCCCGATGAGGATAATTTATGGTTCTTTGGTATGTTTTTAAACGAATCGGGGGAGCGCCCAAATGTTTTTTGTTTATTAGATTGGCAAATGTTTGATTTGAGTTTGAAATTCTATTGGCAATTAGAGGCCGAGTTTGAGGCACGAGGAGACCCTCGCGCCAGTTTACTGAGCCAGTTTACTGAGAGGTAACCCTTGCGCCAGTTTAGTGAAAATCTAATTTAATTATTTAATTTGAATTGTGTGCAAATGGAGTAGGAGTTTAGTTTTAGTTAGTAAAAGAAACCATAAAATTAAGTTAAGTAGCAAAAAAGATTTAAATAACAGATTTAAATTTTACTAATTGCACTGTCTGATACCAATAATAATATGCTGATTTATCTGGTTGACGTTTTAATGGATTCAGAAAATTCCATTCAGGTTCTTCAATGGTTAAATTCTTTATATCCTGACCATTGTAATAGCTAATTGGGGAAAGATTATCTACCAATAGCTTAGCAGCTAAGTATGCAATTCTAGCTGATGCCGATACTGCATCATCAATTCTAAAGTTTCCTTCCATTAAGAATCCCGTACCAAGAGCAGTGATTCCTTTTTGTAGTTCTCGGTATTTGGCTTTTTCATCATCAGAACCTTTCCCTTTTTTAGCGAGGATTATACATGTGTCAATTGCGTCTTGTAATACATTTTTAGGTGTTATTTCAGTGTCTGAATTTTCCTTTTTCCGGTAAGCAATTTCTTGATTTGCAAATGCTAGAAAACTAGCAGCCGTAACTTCGATGGATTCTAAATGTTCAAAAAGTTTGCTTAGGTCAAACAACTGTTTACAGATCTCCATTGAAAATGACTGATTATCTTTCCCTTTGAAATAGGGAATGCCAATTGTATTAGGAGCAAATGCGGTGAGTTTGTCACCAGTTATAGCATCAATAGAAGGTACAGTGACCAACGTTTCACCTTCAGTTTCAATCCATTTTGTTTGAATTGGCTTTTCTATCACTTTAGGATAAATGGAATCTTCAATTAAGACATCCAACAAAATAGTGCCTGAACCTAGTTTACTAGAATCAAATTTGAATTTGTAATGAGCTTTAGGAACGCCAGGTTGGAAACTGCGATGTTCATCTATTTGAAATGAAGTGAAATTCGATGATTCAATCACTTTTTGTAAGATAGACTCTAATTTCTCACGTTCGGTTTTACAGATAATGTCAATATCAATTGAAAATCGACTTCCTTTTTCAAGAAGTAAGACTAGGCTAGTGCCACCTTTAAATATGAAATCAAGTCCATTTGATTTTAATCGTTCTAATAAATGCAACGCATAGATCATCTTTTCCAAAATAATCTTGTCAATTCTTCTGTGGTCTTTTTGGTTTTTAAAACGTTCTAGCCACTCATTTTTAAAGCAATGGTCTTTAATCATCAATACTTTCATTTACAATGTTGTTCAAATGATTCATCATAAATTTTTTGATGTCTTGTTCTTTTTCTCTCCGTTTCGCATAACTAAAAAGCTTAGTGAAATTGATAGAATAGTTACTGATCGCATTTTTGTAGATATGAATCAACTCTGAACCTTGTAGATAATAAAAGAGCTTATCTTCAGCAAGAAGATCTACTAATATTTTCTCAAGAAGAGGAGTGTAAATGGGGACTTTCTTTTCAGTTCTTTTAGAAATTGGGGATCGAGTAATCAATCTTTTGATAACTATTGGGTTATCGCTTTCAGCTATGTAATAATTAATGGTTTTGTCATCTGGATTGAGATAAATCTCACTTTTTGAGGAGTCTTTTAGTTCGTAATAAAGTGACTCGACAAAGTCTTTTTCAATTTCGATGAGTATGATTCTTTTGCTGGCTTGATGTTGGGAAAATTCATTCAGCCATTCTGTTTCCCAAATACAATGTTTCACATTTTCGAATCGGTCTGTAATTCGTTTGGTGAGTTTCACAAGCTCATCGGAGATCTCAGGATTATAAGTTGATTTATTTGAGATTACATAATGTCCCCTTCTTATTGATTTAATTCTGTTTTTATTTTTTAAATCATGAATTCTCCAAGCAAATGTACTTTCATTTAAATAAGGCTCAAAATGCGTATAGAAATCATAGAGTTCCTCTCGGGTAAAGTAATCCCTATTCCTAAATTCTTTAATTAATTTGTTTTCAATAATCTTTGTCATACGAAATCCAATTATTACCAAATATAAAAAAAACTGGCGAATATTTGAATTCAAATAAATGCCAGTAAAATAGATTATTGGCATTTATTTGAAAATGGTGTTTACAGTAATAGTGAATCTAATCCAAAACTTGGTTAAGGGAAAAGCTTTCACCCCATTTAGAAGACAATTATTCGAGTATTCTATCAAATTTCTCATCGGCTCTTCTTGTCCAATAAATTTCTAAAGCCATTTAGAATGCTTTTTCTGAATTTCAGAGTGTGTGATAAGATTTTCAGGATTTTCGGATTCAAGATAGGATAATTCTAAATCTTCTAATTCATCATGTGTTAATTTATTCCACAATTGTCCATCTACCAAATTTCTAGATTGTGACATCAATCCGTAAAACTTTGATAGCAATTGCTCATTGTCAATCGAGTCAATGAGTTGATGGAAATTTGTTTTAAGTTGCGTTTCTTGCATAATCTTTTTTTTCAAACTACTAAATAAGAAATTCTTTCGCAAGGTTGAGATCGTTTAAAGAAATTATAAATGTAATGGGGAGTTTTAAATTCGATAGGCACGAGGGGGCAAAACTAAGAATAAATAGGCAGGAGGGGACCCTCGCGCCTGTTTAAGAGGAAACATATCGTTTATGAGAATAGCCAGATTTCCTCATTTCTCATTTCTCATTTCTCATTTTTAATCCTCAACTCGTTTAAAACTCAAATCCTGAAAATCGAAACTGAAATCGATATTGGGCGAAATTCCTTTCATGGTAATTCCTTGTGCTTTGCCTTCTTCATCTAAGCTAAATAGTGCAAAAACGTCACCATCCATGTGTTGATATTCCCATTTTATGGCGAAAGTATTGGCTTTATAAAATCCCATCGGTCCGTTTAGTTTTGGCGCTCTGTGCGATTTTAGCCACAGTTTTCCTTTATTCATAAACACTTCTACTATTCCGAACCAAGCATCTTCATAAACTCCGATATAATCTTCAGGTTTGATGTGTTTACTTTTGGCTTTTGCAACGATTTCCCAAATTTTTGTGGTTACCGAATCGGCATTATGAAGCGATTTTTGTTGACGTTTATCATAAAAATCGATCCAGTTATTGTCTTCTAATTCTAAATAACTGTCCAAAATCGAATTACTTACGGCATTAAAAAGGGAACTTCCGCCCAGATCTGTGTTAGTTAGAATAACCATTCCCAAATTGATATCAGGAATCATAATGGTTGTGGAAAGCATTCCTGGCAGTCCGCCCGTGTGAGAAACTCGTTTGTACCCTTTAACATCACGAATTCCCCAACCCAAGCCGTAACCGTAAAAATGTGTGTTGTAGCGTTTGTTTGGAGCGCCATCAATTACGGTATGAATGCGCCACATTTGTCGTTGACTCGCTTCTGTGAACAATTGAAACTGCAAACTATCGCCGTATTTGCCCTGATTCAAATGCATGATCATCCATTTACTTAAATCGTGAACGTTAGCTTTCATGTCGGCTGCGGCTCCATTTATCATATCAGAAAAATTCTCAAACGGAACGAGTTTTCCATCTACGATTTTGTGAGGTGAGGCCAAATTGCTTTTGTCTTTTATGGCTTTTAAAGAAGGGAAAGAACGTGTCATTTCTAAAGGATTCAGAATTCGTGTTTGTATAAAATCTTCCCAAGACATTCCACTTTTTCGGATAATGACTTCGCCTGCAACGAGATACAACAAATTGTCATAATCGTATTTTGTTCTGAAATCTGATTTCGGTTTAAAATGCTGAAATCCAGTAAGCACATCTTGAATCGTGAAATCAGAACCATCGGGCCACCACATTAAATCGCCAGCGCCAAGTCCTAAACCGCTTCTGTGTGTCAATAAATCCAGAATGGTGAAATTGGCGGTAACATAATCGTTATACATTTTGAACTCAGGAATGTGAGTTACGACTTTATCTGTCCAATTTAATTTTCCTTCTTCAACCAAAATGGCAAGCGCAGCTGAGGTAAACGCTTTACTGTTTGATGCGATTTCAAACTGAGTAAATTCGTTGACTTTTTCTTTCGTCGCAACAGATTTGAAACCATAACCTTTTTCGTGAATAATCTTTCCATCTTTCACAATGGCAACCGAAGCTCCAGCAACATTGAATTTCTTAAGCGCCAAGTTGACTAGAGAATCAACTTGAGTGGATGTGATTTGAGCGAAAGTAAGTTGATTTAAAACGAAAACAAGTAGTAGAGAAACAAATATGTTAGTTGAATGGAATTTTTTCATGTATGTAGTCTTTGAAAACGAGAATTAAAATCATTAAAAGATAGGAAATAGAAACTATCCAGTGATGATTGAATCCATTATTTTAAAAGAGTCATTTTTTGAGTAAACATACTGTTACCTATTTGTAAACGATACATATAAATACCACTTGAAAGATTGGATGCATTAAATGAAATAGTGTGTAAGCCAGCGTCCATTCGCTCCTGAATAAGTACAGCAACTTCCCTACCAATCATGTCAAATACTTTTAGTGTAATTTCATTCTGAACAGGCAAATTAAAACGTATTTCGGTAGTCGGATTAAAAGGATTTGGAAAATTTGTGATACTAAACTGGTTCGAATCGTTACTATCTTCTTCGCTTTCTCGATCTTTTTTATCAGCACCTATTCCTGCCAAATCTCTGTACATAGCTACTTGAACAGAGTCAAGTTTCAACGTTTCCAGATTAGTAATAATAGAAGGGATTTCGGAGGTTATATCTTCGCCTGTCCCAAACTCATTGTAGTCCAGCCACTGATGAAAAAGCTGCACACCTGCAAACAAACGATCATTGGGTTTTGCTACCGGATTTGAAAAAATAGACCTTGCCAATGAGTTAGCACTAATATAGTCACCGTTACCGTTCAAGGCCAAAATAAGAGCCAGGTTTGCCTGTCCATTTAATTCGCTTTTGGAATCGGTGGACAAGTCTTTCACAAAGTCATACAAACCGATTCGGTCGCCTTTCCGGCGAAATTCCGCTATTTTTGCCATAAATCGTGAGTTTGTCAATGGCTCCGTTTCATCCTGATTTTCAGGTTTAAGAAGAGTATCCTCATTAACAGAAGAAGCATTTATAGCACCAGACAACGCCTTCATTAAGGCATTTGGGTTATAATTGAGCGGGTAGCCGTAATAAGCAGTGGAATAGATATCTCCTTCGAAGAATTTAGCTGTGTTGGGAGGATATTGTCCCCACCAACTTTTTGCAGAAGCTGCCTCTGAGTTATTTGTAGCGTATAAGTCATAGAAGGTATTTCCATAAATAGAGTTATATCCGCCATATAAACTGCCTGCTTCCGAAAGAAGTACTTGTGAACTAGTATTTGAATAGACTCCATAGCGGCCATTATTACGAATCACCACATTGGCAGGAACCCAATAGTTATAATCATAAATACTCGCATCGTTTATGACCGTATAATTATTAGCGTTTATTCCGTCTGACCCTGAGTTTTCAATAAGGGTACGAACCAAGTAGAGGTAACCATACACACCGTAATACCCAAAACTACTACTGTTACGTATTTTAGAATCGGTTATAGTTGAAGTCTCATAAACATTGTTTTGATAGATACCATACTGAGCGTTGGCGATATCTACATACTTTAACACAGCGCTACCTTTCAAATACAAGTAACGCCAGTTAGAACCTGTTGCTTTATCAAAAATGATAGGATTTGATGGAGTCCCAATTGCTTCAAGTATCGCATACTCTTGTACATTCAATTGCTGATTGTTTCGGAAAAGTAATTCAGCTCCCGGACGGATGATAAGCTTGCCACCGTTATATACTGTAATGTGTAATTGAGAGAGTAGTGCATTCTCTTCCACAATCATGGTACCGTAAATTTTGAGTTTAGCATCGAAAGTACCTGTTAAACTACCTTCCAGAACAACATATTTTCCAGCGGGAATGGTTAGGTCGGTTTCTTCATCCACTGTATTAGCACCTGTAAAACGAGTGTAACTAAGGGTTTCATCTGAATTGAAATGGTGATTATGTACAATGGGTAAAGCAGCTAACACTGCTTCGTATGCGTTTAGACGGCCGTGACCCATTTCTTGGTTAAAACCGTTTGTATAGGGATATGACCCTACTTTATCAGCTGTGTTTTGGAGAATGGCACGAACTTGAGAAGGATTTAAATTTGGGTTTATTGATAGAATTAAACCTGCAACAGCAGAAACATGTGGCGCAGCCATTGAAGTTCCAGGAACGTAATCATAATTTTGGTCATAATTATCATTCATAAATACTTGATAATTAGGTAATGTTGAATATATATCGCGATTATCCCCTCCACCTATCCCAAACCCACCAGGAGCAACAAGCGATATTTCTGAGCCAGCATTTGAATACGATGCTCGATTGTCGTTATGGTCAGTTGCACCAACAGCGATAACGTTTGGATAGGAACTTGCATATCTAGCGGGATATCGAATAAAATTATTTAAACCATCATTATGTGTAATCGCAACTATGAGTACATTCCGTGCTGCCGCATAGTTTATAGCATCAATATAAGATTGAGATCCGGTAAGACCACCTGAACTAAAATTGATTACTACTCTTTTACCCGTGGAAACAGCATAATCTGACGCATATATTACGCTGTTTTGAAATGCATCTACTGTGTAAAATCCATTATCCTGGTTAGTCTGAATGACCAGTATTTTTGATTCCCAAGATGTCCCCGAAATTCCTGAACTATTGTTAGCTTCAGCACCAACTATACCCGCTACGTGGGTTCCATGTCCGAACAAATCTCTTACACCCTTGGGATCTGATGGATTAGCAAAATTAAGACCTAATATAATACGATTCGCATTTTGTAAATCAGGATGAGATAGGGTTGTGGTATTTTGAACTAATGGTATTCCCGTGTCAAGTACAGCAACAACTACATCTTCACTTCCATTGGTTATTTCCCAAGCATATTGAGCAGAAATATCAGCTCCAAATGTGCCGTTGCTTGGTGACTGACCAATATTGCGCAATGCCCACTGACGGAACAAATTTGGGTCATTTGGAAGGTTGCCGGTTTCTCCGATGAATAAAGGTTCGGCTTCAAGTACATCTGGATGAGTCCTTAACTGCTATATAGTTTCCATTAGGTCTGCAGACCCATCAAGGTCTAGGACGCCCCATCTTAGAACATTAAGCGGAGTTTTTACTTTTGCAGATAGCAGTGACTGCCCAAACGCAGATTCCAGACTGACTCCTTCCCTCAGCTTGATATAAATTTTTTGTTCTTTATGGGCAACCTCCTCTCCATTCCACTTGGAAACAGGGACATTTTCCACATCTTTAAACTTCTCTCTTAATGAACTATTTTGTGCCGATAGGTCAGCACATAACAACAAGAAGAGCCCTGATATAAATATGAGTGTTGTGGTATTTAATGATTGTTTCATTATTTGTACGACTTTATTTTTGTTATAAATATTTAATGTCCCTGACAGCTCAGTTGCCGTTGTTTTACTCTTGTTAGAGATTGGATTGGTTTATGTGCCAAGAGGGAGTTTATTTTTTATTTATATAGTCTTACATAAATGCCTCCGTCATTTAGGGCTGAGTCGGTACGTCTTGCCCCTGTATAGAGTAAATTACCTTTGGTTTCCAAAGTTAAGAACCAACCTGTGATCGATTGATCAGTGTAATTGTACCATTCATTATTTTTTCTAAAATAAATCCCTAAACCCAAAACAATGATTAAATCATTCGTTTTCTCAGATATTCTTATACTCTGAGGTGTGAGGTCGGTATCATATGGGATTGGGTGGATCAGAGTTTGCCCATTTTGCAAATTGTATTCGAACAATCCTCCTTCAAACAGCCCGCTAAGCGAATCAAATCTTCTGACTAAAGAAAAAATGGAAGTATAGTCTTGGTTGAATGTTATATGACGTAATGCCGGAGCATCTTCCTTAAGTAGCAGATTCCAGCTCATTCCACGGTCTTCGCTCTTCAATAGCAATCGAATATCGAGCGGGCTGATATATAACACATCTGGATTGGCAGGGTCGATCAAAATCGGACCGGGCATATCATTACCTAAATACCGATTATCGTCATCGTCCCGTTCAAAGTCTCCCTTGCCAGGTATTGGCTTCCATGTATTGCCTCGATTATCTGAATAAAACAACCATCCAGCGCCAAAGCCACCTATTATAGCGTAAACACGTCGCGTATCATGTGGATCAATTGCAATTGAGGCAACCCTCTGAGTAAAACTTAAGTGTGATTCCAACCCGTCATCTATATTAGACCACGTGCTTCCCCCATCCATACTTCGTATCATACCGTGAGGGCTGGCATAAACAATATTTGGATTTTGAGGGTCAAAGGCCAGGTCACTAACCGTGCCCCCTACCCACACCAGTTCCCAGTTTTTCCCACAGTTTGTGCTCATAAATATTTTACCCTGTTTGCCAGAACTAAAATCCTGTGCCGTACCTGCCAGAATATGTGAACTATTGCAGGGATTAATTGCGATCGTTTGCACCGATTCCTCTCCCAGTCCAAGATAGGTCCATTCACTAGAAACGGCATTGGTGCATTCAAAGTCTTTGTTTTTACATGAATTATTATCTATATCCAATTCTCTACACCCACCTAAAATTAGGATACTTATTAAAAGAAAAACGGATTGTCTTATGATGGATTTTAATGCCATTACTAAGTTTGTTTAAGAATTCCAATGATTACGAATTTAGACTAAAGCCCAAGGGAGCATGTTAAATTTGTATTAAATTAGTGTTAATTACTCAAATTCTGGACATGCAAAAAGATGTCAAATTAATTAAACAAATAGGGTAATTCTTTGAAGTGTAAGTAATTGTTATTTATTTAAAATAAAGTTGGATAAAATGATTTTTTGTTTATTCAAGATTAGGTGAAGTAATTAAATTCAATGAACATATCTATAATATTACGGTTGTTGGGCAAGTATTACACCGCCAAAAATTGGAACCCATAGTAGAAAAAAGGTGATGAAGTATAGGATTACAATTTTCATAGGATATATCTTTTTTTTTGGTTCTTGATTTAATAGAAATTAATTCTGAAAGCCGTATATAGCTCTGAATATTCTACAGCTCTTATAAAATTATATTCGTTTGCAAGAGTAAAAGGGTTTTTAGGGGTATTTTTATTCACCAATAGCCTATATCTGGTTGGAAAACCTGGACCATCTTCGGCTCTTGTTAAATTATCATTGACAATGAGACTGTTAATGATATGCAGCTCCCTCTCTTCATTAAGCCCATCAAATCGCATTAAAATCTTGTTAGTAATCATAATAGGATCCCAAAATTCATTCATAAAAACAGGTAGCGCATATCTGACTTCCGGTCTGTTTCCCAAAACGGGCAAAGTGCTATCTCCATAGGTTGTATAGTACTCTTCTGCTGGCTTATTAATAACCTGTGCAAAAATATGTTTTACTGGAAATACTTGTCCCTCATATTTTAAATTGTATTCTTTAAGTATTTCATGCAGTTTTTTTTCAGAAACTCCCTCGTAAAATTCAAGGGAAACATAGTTGCGGTTACGAGTCCAAGGTATTTTATCTTTGCTTAAGTTGTAGATGAAATAACCTTCTTCAAACCCAAAGTCTTCCGGATCTTGTTTATTGTCAAATAAACCACACCCGCTTAAAATTAAGATACTTATAAGAAGAAAAACGGATTGTCTCATGATGGATTTTAATACCATTACTAAGTTTGTTTAAGAATTTCAATGCAGAAAAAATAGTCTAAAACCCAAAGAGGATTGTTAAATTAGTATTAATTTAGTGTCAACTAAAGGAAACAAGTTTGTGAGATTTTTCTTGAGAAACAGCACGTTTGCTGAATAATTCTTTGTAAAATCTTAGATTTTTTGCTTGGTTTTAAGTATTTCCTAAAAAGGTAGAATGTGAACTCCAAAAATTTGGGATATAGATTTTCTAGTAAATTAAGTTCACGTTAAAAATTAATACAAAAAATAACATAAGTTCATGAAAATAGAGGAATATGTCGTCTATTTTCAGCTTAAACGAAGGCAAACATAACCCAAATGACTCTTGAATGTTATCTTGTTTTCAAAAAGAATATTTTAATCCTGAACTTTTTTATTGATTGAATTATTCAGGATGAAATATTGCTTTTGTCGTTGGGCGCTTGAACGGGTTTTTCAAAAATCGAAGACACATTTGATTGAACAGTTCATATTCCGTACTTGGCATGATGTGAGTTGCGCCCGGCATGATAAATAAATGCGCTTTTGGTATATGATTGTAAATTTCGAGAACATGTTCGGGTTTAATCACATCTTCATCACTAGTCATAATTAAGGTTGGCGCAGCGATTTTTTTTAACTCTTCATTTTGAATAGTTGGGTATTTATCCATCAAATTAAGAAGAACTTTTGCCCGAAATGTTTCTTTAGATTTGTCCCCGTTTTTGATTTTTTCATTTAAGGAAGCCAATTCTTTTTTAAGCGGAATTAAATCCCAATTATAAATTGCGGTGCTGTCCGTTCTGATATTTGGTGCACTTGCTATCAGTTTTTTTACTTTTTTTGGATAATCCATCGCCAACATTAAGCCAATAATTCCGCCATCGCTCTGTCCAATAATATTCAAAGAATCGATTTTTAATTCGTTCAGCAATGCGGCGTAATCTTTTGTCATAAGGCGGTAATTCAGTTCTTCGGTACCTTCTTCCGATTTTCCATGAAAACGACTGTCTGGGATAATGACATAATAAGAGTCTTTAAAAAACTCAATCTGACATTTATTTCCACTGATAGATCCGCCATTTCCATGAATCAGCAATAAGGGTTCATGCTCGGGATTTCCATAGGTTTCATAATACATCTTGATGTTATTTACAGAAATGTATTTTCCAGCTTCAGGATTATTACCATAGTCAATTGAACACGGACATTCGGATTGAGCAGAAATTTGTAAAGGGATAAATAAACAGAAAAGAAGAACTATTGTTTTCATAGAAATTGAATAGAAGCATTCATAAACCAAAGTGTAAGCTTTAAAATAGAAAAACAATCGAGAATAAAAGGTGATTAAAAAAGAGATTGGTAGAAGATTAATATAGTAATTCTGTTTTTAGTAATTATAAACCTCAAGTTCAACATTCAAGAATATTGCCAAGATCATAAAAACGTTTAACCCGAACTATGTTTGAGTAGAAATTGTTTGAAAACGGAAAGGCATCACAACTATAATTGTTCGAAAATTTAAGAAATTCATTAATAAAGTTTACATACAAAACTTGTTAGTTAAAAGTTGAAGAGGAATGAATCATTTCAAAAAAACAATGCCTTTAAATATAATCTTGTATAAATATTTTTTTTGTTAGCAGAAAACACAAGAATCAAAGCAAATTTATCACTATTTTTTTGACTTACCTTTCTAAATAAACGTAGTTAAGATGTAATGAAGTACTATACATTCAAGATTTCAAATAACACTATTCAAAGAAGCATAAGTTATACTAAAACAATTATTTGGGTTGCAATTCTATTAGTTCTGCCATTTTTAGTTCAAGCACAAGAATATGAACTTGTTTGGTCCGATGAATTTACCGATGGAATGAGCACCGATTGGTCATACGATATTGGTGGACATGGTTGGGGAAATAACGAGCTTCAATATTATACCAATTCGAATACATCAGTTTCGGATGGAACATTAAAGATTACAGTAAAAAAAGAGGCAATTGGCAATAGATTATACACATCTTCACGCATAAAAACACAAGGCGCAAAAGCTTGGAAATATGGAAAAATAGAAGCAAGAATAAAGATCCCAAAAGTTCAGGGGAATTTCCCAGCATTTTGGTTACTCGGAGATATCTTTAATGGTTCTAATTAGCCACAATTTGGAGAAATTGACATAATGGAGCAAATAAATACAGAAGATATTATTCATGCTAACGTACATTATGACAATAACGGCTATAAAAGCAATGGTAAGGGCATAAGTGCAGCGGTTGCAGATTTCCATGTTTATGCCGTCGATTGGGATGAAAAAGCAATTCGTTTTCTTTTAGATGGAAATCAATATCACCAAGTAAATATTGAAAATAGCATAAATGGTACGGAGGAATTTCACCATGAACATTTTATTATTCTTAATTATGCGATGGGAGGAAATTGGCCCGGTTTTGTGGTGAATGAGAATGAATTACCTTCTGCTATAGAAATTGATTACGTGCGTGTGTATCAGAAAAAATCAACAACTGATATTTTTACTGAATCATTAATTCCTAATGAGATATCCATTTCTCAGGCTTATCCTAACCCATTTAATCCTGCTACCAACTTAAATATTTACCTTCCTCAGTCTGAGTCTCTAAGTATCACCGTTTATAATACTTTAGGCCAAATTGTTAACTTGCAATCAAACTTAATATTGAATCAAGGAAATAACGTAGTTCCGATTAATGGATCAAAATGGAATTCAGGAATGTATTTTATTGTTGTTCAGACAAAAACACAAATTTTTATGCGGAAAATACATTTGATTAAATAATTTGAATTTGAATGTATTTGATCAAATTAACAAAATTAGCTTGACGAAATTGGGAAAAGTAATTTTCATCTAAAAGAAGATAAAGAGTGGTTAAGTTTAATTATTTTAAATAATTATCATTTCAATAGATCTTATTGATTATTTTTTTTGAGGAATTCAGAATTTAAATCAATGAGACTATTCCGAAAATAGTTTTTAGTAAAATGCGGTGATTTATTACGATTGGATAGGGTGAAAACCAATAAAATCGATTTTTCGGACTGGGTTCCATCTATAAAATTTTGATTATTGAAATAGTAGTCAGAATGTATATTTTAATATCGGCACTTGTATATTTGATATAAGCCGATATTAATTTTAATGAAAATTCATAAAAACCTTCGAGTACTTATCATAAAAATAGGTTTTAGGCAAACTAATTCAGTTCATTGGCTTTAAGAACTCTCAGAAAATTTCCTCCCAAAATCTTGGAAATATCTTTTTCAGAATAGCCTTTTTCTTCTAAAGCTTTGGTAATCATTGGGTAACTAGCAACATCATCAAGTAATTGTGGCGTAAGATTAATTCCATCGAAATCGGAACCAATTCCAACATAATCCACGCCGACTAATTTAATAATGTATTCGAAATGATTGATTAACATCGAAAGTGGCGGTCGCATACTAGTAGTTTCGGTAGTGTATTTTCTATACAGATAATCCATAGCATAAAAATCACCCATTCCATTTTTGATTAAAGAGTCCATTTCAACGGAATGATTTTTGAGAAAAGCCGCTTCTTTTGCATCAAATGTTGTGTCAATAAAACCGGGATGAAAATTTATCTGAATGACGCCTTCATTTTTTGCAATGGCTTTTATTTGATCGTCTTTTAGATTTCTGCGACTTGGAACTAAAGCATAAACCGAACTGTGAGAAGCGATAATTGGCTTTTTTGTGGTTTTAATCACATCCCAAAACGCTTTGTCACCTGCATGACTCACATCAACCAACATTCCTAATTGATTCATGCGTTGCACAACTTTTTTCCCAAATTCAGTTAAACCCGGATTGGGCAAATTAGGATTTGTAGTTTCATCTGCCGCACTTGAAACCCAAGAAGGTGAAATATTATGAGTAAGCGTTAGATAACGAGCACCACGATTGAATAAAGAGTCCAATTTAGTTAAGTCATCTTCAATCATGTGTCCGCCTTCGACACCAAACAGAGCCGCAATCTTTTTTTGATTTACGGCTTTCATCAATTCTTCAGAATTGGAGACTTTTACAATTTTGTCGGGATTTCTAGAAACTACAGCGTCTAAACTATCCATTTCTCTGTTTGCGTAAGCAAAGGCATTTTTTATATCTCCATCAGAATAAACTGAAAACACTTGAACATCCAATCCTCCTTTTTTCCAGCGAGTTAAATCACTGTGTGCAATTCCCCTTAAATCCGTATCGAATACCAAACCAATATCGGCTGATTTCATCAAAATATCGTTGTGAGTATCCACTAAAATTGCGTTTTCGTGGATTTCGAAATAGGATTGAGCAAAAAGTTGTTGAGTAAATAATAGGCAGAAGAGGAGGAGTCTAATTTTCATGAGCTGAATGTAGTAAGATTTTAAAACGTTATTGTGAATTTGCTTTAGCTATTTTCTAGTAAATCTAAGTTCGGAATGAGAAGTGGAATATAGTCTCAACAAGTATAAAATGATTAAAACACAATAAGTTGCTTTCTCGTTTAAATTCGAAGCCATCGTTATACTAATTATGTATAGTAAAAACTATAGTTTAACAGAATTGTCAAAATGTTGAAATTAATTAGGAATTCTATTGAAAATAGTTGACTCAGTAACCTTTCGGTTTTTTTAATGGAGGAGTCGCTTAAAAAAAAAGGAAGACTTTTTTGCTATTATCTCAGAAAAACACTGCATCCATCACTGGACTGAGATTCCCGGTCAAGCGCGGAATAACATCGTTTAGTTTTTCAAAATTATTCCTTATTCAGAACTACGTTTACAAAGTCGAATCCAATCAACATACATAAACTGAGGGAACGTTGAGCTTGAGACAGGGAGCCCAACTTCTTTAATTTGGAAATTCCAATTAGTGGCAGTAATTGTATTGGACTCAAAATCATCAGACTATACAAGGTTCCAATCCAAACCTGAATTGAACGTTATTAAAGTTCGAGTTGGCTGGGGGATTTATGTTTGTTTTGATCATCTTTTAGATTCAAATTAGTAAGAATAGCTTAGTTTTTTAGAAAGTTCTAAACGTATTATTAATTGTTCAATTCAATTTATTTTTTTTGATGTGATGTATTCTCAATAATGAGGTGCTTGTGGTAACAAATAACTCATTGTTATCTTTGCCTCCCCAAGTCATTGAATGGATACGTTCATCTAAAGAAATTCTCTTGAGTTCATTTCCATTTTTATCTATAACAATAATTTGACCTTCCGCTAAATACACATTTCCTTGATTGTCTGTTACATTGCTGTATTCACCGCGTCTTACAAATTCACTCCTATTTGAAAGCATTCCATTTTTATCCACAACAAAACGGTAAGTGATTTTTGGATCTTCATGAGTTACATAAACAGGATTTGTTTGATTTGGGCTGACACTCATAAGTTGTACTGAGCGTCCGAGATCAAATGTGTTAGGAATAATGGTAACACCATCTGGCGCGACAAAACTTGTTTCAGCTAAATTAGTGACTACTTCCGCAAAATTTCCTCTCCATCGGTGACTTGGATGAATGACACGTTCAATATTATTGACCTCATTTGTCTTCACAAGCTTTAGCACCTGCATATTTTCGGCTTGAGTTGGATTTATGGCATAGGCCAAACATGCCCAGCCTCCATTTCCCCAGCCACTATAATAGGGATTATTGTCGGGCAGCGTTTCGATTGTTTTTGCTTGTTCATTATTCTCAAAACCAGGTTGTGGATCGTAACGGCAGATTACAATCAAATTGTCCTTTGTGTCAACGGCTAGTGATAATGGTTTGTAAGGGTAATCAGCATAAATAGAAATAGAGTTGGTTTCAGCTGCCCATTTATAAATGCGTTTCAGTTGATTTTCGCAGAAGTAAACATTTCCTTTGCTATCAGAAACGGCTCCTGTTGCGAATTCATAACCAAATCCTACTATCTCTGCAATCGAATGGGAAGATTCATTTTTTCTTGATTTTTCCCTACCAGTATTGGTTACTCTTGCAAAATCACCAGGATAGACTATCAGGTTTTTGTCCATGTCGAAAATAGTGCGTTCTGGTAGCTGCAAAACTTGAGTCCAGCTTCGCATATTTCTAAAATCGAGATTAAAACTGTTCGATACTTTTATACCCCAAGGTCGTGGTGAAATCGCACGGATTGTTCTGTACATCCATAAATTGGCAAAAAATAGATTATTTGAATCAATAATATCAAGAGTTTGCGCTTTTTTACCCTCTTTGCCTTCTTCTTCAAATTGAAAAGCATAAAATTTCCAGTTTTCAACATTCTTAATTAATGCTTCTTGGCGCACATGATGCTCTAAAGACATGGCATACACTTTTCCTGGAGTGGACGTGTTACTTATTAAAAATCCTGCGCTTGCATACGAATTGGCAGTCCAAATATCCTTAAGAATGCCGCCACCATTATTGGTAACCCAAAGGCTCCAATACTGATTGCCCCAAGCCTTATCTAGTCCTTGGTTATAAACTGGCTCTAAAGGGCTGCTTATTCTTGAATCTCGATATCTTTTTTGAGATGGTTCACCCGGTTTTGGCATGTATCCATGTCCACCAATAAATTTCACATCATTAATCATAGAATGCTCATTTGCCATCCACTTTAAACCAACAGCTCGGTAGTTATAAGCGCCTGTATTAATCCCAATTCCATTTATGATATCATTACCTTCTTCTGATGATTCCAAAACCGGAACAGGTGATCCAAATCCACTAAAATTAAGCTCGCTTTCATTGATTAGTAATTGAGTGGCGTAAGGATGTAAGCCAATTAAAACGGATCCTTTGTTTAGTTTAATGGTTTCGCTAACTCGATACCAACCCGTTGGCAGATAGATCGTTTTATGTTTAGCAATAGCTGCTTTGATGGCTTTCGTATCATCTGTTTTGCCATCACCAATAGCACCAAAATCTTTGATATTTACCCATGAATCCATAGAAGGGAGATTCGTAATAAGCTTGTCTAATTTTTTAGGCACATCATTAATGGCAACTATATCAGTAACCGTTTTATACTTAGAATCATCAGCCATATCATCCATTACCAAACCATAGACAAAATTATTGATTTTGTATTTTTTTCCTTTTTTTTCAATGCTTTTACCAGAAGGAGAGAAGTAAACAGGAACAGCTACATTATTGCAGGTCACATCTAATAAATTTAATTGACTATCAGATTGATTTTCAATCCCAACTACAAGGCCTTTCTTAACGTTTTCAAAAAGGCAGTTTTCCATAAATAATCGGTCTGCAATACCATTTTGCAGCTCAATGCCAATAGGAGTATTTTTTACATGCATGGAAACAATGGACATTCCAGTATTTCGGCTCAAAATGGCGGCACTTCTCTGACCATCAAAATAAAGATCGATCATCATCATAGGCCAACCTGGCGAAGTTCTTGATGAAGAAATCCCATATTCACCACCAAAGAATTTCAGATCTTCAATTTCATTTCCTAAATCATATATTCCAGCGTAGCCATCACCAATATAAAAGTTGCAATGGCTTACAAAACTATGTTGAGCAAAATGGGTGCGAAGTGCAATAGCTTTTGGATTACCTTTTTCAATGCGGAAATCAATATTTGAAATAGCACTATAAAATGTGCCAGCAGTGGCATCTTTTGGTTGTTCTCCATCTTCCACCAAATTGTTGGTGAACCAAAATAAGTAATTATTTTCATCCTGAAAACCAGGTGTATTTTTTCCAAGAATGAATTCAGGCCGATTTTTTCCATAGCCAATTAAGCGAATCGCTTTGGGAATATATATTGTTTTACTGATTAGAAACTTGCCTTCAGGGATGAAAAGAACTCCAAAATTCTTTTCTTTTTTAAGTGTATTGATAGCAAGCTGAAGTGCATTAGATACATCCTTCTTTCCATCAGCTTTTATGTTGAAATTTTCAGATGTAAAAAAAACCGCTTCTTGATCTTTAGGTGTTTGATCATAAACCGATTGAGCATTTAACGATACTAGAGTAGAAAAAAAAGTGATGAGAAGTACTAATCCAGTCTGATTCATAAAATTTATTAAATTAAAAACATTATTTCTTAGAAACGCTACAGGAGAGTTGTTTTTATCTCAAATTCGGACTTAGACCTTTTGTAAAGTTTATTAATTTTTAAAAAGGTTCAATTTTGCAAATAAAATAAAAACTATAAGCTATTCGCAAAATATAGGTCTTATTTCACATATGTCATTTCGTCATGCTGGGCCCAGCAACTCAGCCTTAGTGCTAAACTATACAAAAGAACTAGCTTATGGCCTAAAGAAAATTTGGACAGAGATAGCACTTCGTGGTTCTTCGAATCGTGTCGGGGCAAGGGATGACCTTTTTTTTAACCCATTGAAAAGTACTACAAGCTATCCTTCATCAAAACAGCAGAGAATCCGATAGCTGTTCGATTGATACTCAAATGGATGTTGTAAAGTCCGTTTGTTCCTGTCAAGTGTCTTAAGCATTTATCGGATACTCGGTCAACTTGTTTAATCATCTCAAAAACGTATTGAATTTTTCCCTTTATTTTTTGGACTTGCTTTTGGTAAGATTCAATAAAGTGGTTTTTGTAGAAGATTATCTTTCTATTCGGTCAATAAAGTTTTCTCAAAAGAGAACTTTTTCCATTTTTTTGATAATTTTTTAGGCCAATTTTTAAATTACTTTCTTATCCCGAACTCAAATTAAAATTAATCCAGTATTTGTATACATGAAAAACTGAACAGCGAAATAACTTTAAATTCAACGAGAATCGGAGTTTTAACTGTTTAATGGTTAAGTATATGAGCATTAAGCGATTGTCTGTCTATTACCACAAAATATTATTAAACACACTAAGCCTCAATTTCCCACATCACTCGATTTTTCTTTTATTCACTGTTAACGGCTTATAATATTTTCCAATCTTTTTAAAACTTCATTTTTATAGGTATCGCTTATGGGTATCTTTTCTTTTCCTATCGTCATTTCGTTAGCAGTAAAGCTCAAAATATTCTCTAAATTTACTATGAATGACTTATGTGTCTGAATAAAATTCTCTGGCAATTTTTCAAACGCTTCGTGAATCGTTTCCCTTGCTAAAATCTTTTGATTTACACACTGGTAAATCATATAATTCCCGTCTTTTTCTAAATACAATATGGAATTACTTTCCAATCTAAAGGTTTCGAAACCACTTTTAACTAATAGAAACTGATTTTCTTTTTCAGTTGTTTGTGATTTTGTTGATAAAACCCTGCTTATTGATTTTGTAAATCGTTCCAAACTTATAGGTTTTACAAGATAATCTACTGCTTGAATTTCATAGCTTTCAACGGCATACTCCGAATAGGCAGTGGTGAAGATGACTTTTATAGTATCGGGTAGCATTTTGGAGAGTGAAATACCCGAAATATGAGGCATATTGATATCGAGCAGAATTAAATCAATAGGTTCCTTAGATAAAAATTCAAATGCCTTCAATCCATTTCTAAATGTTGCAATGAGTTCAATACTATTAAAATGATCCAAATAACTTTTTAACAATTCTATTGCTTTTGGTTCATCATCAACAATTATAGCTCTCATTGTGTCGATATAATTAATTGGACAATAAATTCATCTTCATTAGAAATTTTCAATTTGTGTTTACCTGGATAGATTAAATCTAAGCGTTTTTTAGTTGTTTCTATTCCTGTTCCAATGCTGTTCGTGTTCGTCATCATCATATTGTTTTTTATTTCAAATTTGACAGAATCAGTTTTAGACAAATCAAATTGAATATCAATTTTAGAGGTTTTTTCGGGTTCAGTACCATATTTAAAGGCATTTTCTACAAATGGGATAAACAAACCGGGTTCAATTTTCTGTTCGTCATATTCTCCTTTCACGTTAAATTGAATAGATACTTCTCCTTTCTCAAACCGCAACATTTGTAATTCTATATAATTTTTGAGGAATTCTGTTTCTTTTGAAATGGAAATTTTTTCTGCTTTATTATCTTCAATAACGAATCGCAAAAGATGGGAAAGTTGGTCAAAGGAACTTTCCAATTTTGGGTTAGCAGAATGGTTTACCATTGATAATAAATTATTAAGCGCATTAAACAGAAAATGCGGTTGCAATTGATTACGTAATAAACTCAGTTCAGCCTGTTTTTTATCAATTAGTAATTGTTGATTACGATAATTTGCGTATATCGAGTTTTTTACTAAAGCATAAGCTATGGATAGTGAAAAGTAAAATGTAGAAACACCAAAGGCAATTAGTTTAGGAATTGGCGGTGCGAAACCCAAGAATCGAATCTCTGTAATTGCATATACCAATGCAGATAGAATGATAAAAGTTACTATAACATACCCAATCAGGTTAGTTACATTGCATGTGAGACTGTTTTTGATTATCAACCAAGCATTGATGTAAAAGGCAATGAACGAGAATAGGATACAAATGAGTAGTTGGTAGGCTAAACCACTATTTCTAAAAATTTTCACCTCCTCAATGCCATTCACAACCTCAATTTCGTGCGACTGTATGGAAAAGCTAGAGCTTATCAGCCAAGCTGTACACAACCAAAAAAGCATGTGAATACTAATTTCTATCCATTTTTTCATAAGCTAATTTACAAATAGAAGGGCTTATGTGATTGAATGTGTGACAAATACATGTTTTAATGGTATGAAATTGCTACAAAATGCAATATCACTTTATATCATGACTTTGTACCACAAATGGAGTGACTCATAACTTTTAGTGAAACAGTAGTTTTTCTATTAGTAATCTTGTTACGATTATCATTATAAACAGCAAAAATGAACACAAACACATCACATCATATTAAAGTCTGTAAGAACTTTAACGCTAAACTGAAAAAGCAGGTTTTTTTAATCATGCTGGTTTTGACAACTTGTATGGTACATCTAAATGTCTATGGACAACCACCACAGTATGTTAAAAATGCCATTCAAAGTGTTGAAAAAATGCTGGACTCCAAAGATGATGACGCATTAGTCAAATTTATTGAGCAATCAATGGTTAAAGACGATAATCGTGATAAAACCAAGTTAGTTGACTCCCTTAAAGTAATACGTAGCGAAATGAAAGGATTACGAGATGGTATATCCGTTGAAGCTGAGCCAGAGGGTTTACGTTTGATTATGTCGAATGGGAAAAATGAAAAACATTTGATGATCGTTTTGGATGACAATACCAAATTAATTTCTCGTCTGTATTTTGTTGCGCCGCCAGAGTCTTTAACTATTACAATAGATAACCTATCTGAAATTTTCGATCAATTTGAAAAAGATGGAGCGGCAGGGTTGATTTATGTAAAAATTAAAGGTGAAACAAGTATAAAGCGCGCTTTTGGTTATGCTAATAAAGAACTCGGAATACGGAATGATACGAATACCATATTCGGAACAGGTTCTAGACCCATTGATTATACTGTTGCTGCTATTTATCTGCTTGACCAAAACGGTCTATTAAACACTGAAGATACAATCAGTAAATACTTTAAAGACGTTCCAAAAGATAAATCCACAATAACTATCCAACATTTATTGTCGGGGCAATCAGGTTTACCAGATTTCTTTGATACTGAATCGGATTGGGATCCAGATCTAGCTTGGGTTGATCGTGAAACTGCTATAAAACGAATGTTATCTCAAGAGCTGCTTTTTGAGCCTGGAACCGACCGTAAGCATTCACATGGAGCCTTTGGAATGTTAGCAGCAATTATTGAACTTGTTTCAAGGCAGACTTACTACGAATTTATCAGTAAAAACTTTTTTGAGCCAGCAGGAATGAAAAGAACGGGTGAGTATGGTGAAGCAAAAGAGTTTTCCATTCAGGATTTTGCAGCAGGTAATGGACCAAAGTTTGTTGGAATACCTAATATTCCGCCTAACTGGGGGCCAACATCGTGGCTAGTGAAAGGCAGCGGAGGAATGTATTCCACCTTAGACGATTTACTTAAATTCTACAACTTAGTTCGTTCTAATAAGGTTTTAGATGCTCAACATAATCAATGGTTTACAAAATCAACATTTAATCTTGATGGCTCTGACCGCGGGTTTGAATTATTTAGCGCATACCTACCGCCAAACAGTGAAATCTATTTATTTTTGAACAATTCAGGCAAAATAGAATTGCGCCAAGTTATTCAAGCATTGGAGCGTTTGATTGAACCCAAGAAATAATGAATCACTCAAAACCAAGTCCAGAAAGTCGATTTTTATCGGTTGGAAATATTCAGAATTATCCACATTCGCCGAAATTTTTCCTAATACAAATTTTGGAATTGGCTCTAAATATTTAAAATTAAAAGATGGAAACAGCTGGCTATTCAGGAACGTTATTAGCTAAAAAATTAGGCTTGAAAGAGAATTACAAGATAATCCTTTACAATCAGCCAGAATATTATTTTGAGTTATTTACGGATTTACCAGCTACATTTGATGTTCTAGAATTGTTAAAACCTCAATCGGCAGACTTTATACACCTATTTTTGGTGTGCACAAAAGAACTAACTACAATGTTTAATGAATATAAGGCATCTCTTAAAAAAGATGGAATCATTTGGATAAGTTGGCCAAAAGGAGTCTCAAAAATTAAGACCGATTTAAATAGGGATGAAATTAGAAAATATGTTTTATCGAATGGCCTGGTTGATGTGAAAGTAGCTGCTATTGATAAAGTTTGGAGTGGATTAAAGTTTGTTTATAGAATAAAGGACAGAAATTAAATTCAATGTATTCACTTTCCTATCAATATTTTACGGTTAGTACAGATAGCTTTTGGAACCATTCAAATTCCACCAAATGGCGAACCTATAATTATGATGGCAGATAGACATACTACAGGCGGATATCCTCGCATCGCCACGATTATATCAATCGATTTGCCTTTTGTGGCTCAGCTTCAGGTAGGAGATAAGATTCGGTTTAAAGAGATTCGGCTTGATGAGACGCATGAGTTGATGAGAGAAGGAGATTTGATTTAATCCTAAATGTAGCGTAGTAACTCTTTGGGTGAAATGTGCTTAAGTGTATAATATTCAATTAATTAAAATTGTAATTATGAGTGTTCTCCGAAAAATAGTTTTTAGCAAACTATTCATCGAATTCTTAGTGTTTGGATGGGAGTAAACCGACAGAATCGACTTTTTGGAGTGGACTCATACTTGGTTTTCTACTTATTTTTTCCCAAAAATCAAACGTAATTTTTTTTAAATCATTCAAAATGCACAACGAAATGAACAATATATTTAAAAAGTGTTCGATAGGATGTGCAATTCACTTTAGCTGAAGTGCATTTTTAGAGTAGGTTCAACTATCAAATAATTATGAAATAAATTAGGTTGTAAATGTATATAAATTAATTACTTTTTAATTATTAGAGACACAAAAAGAAACTTGCTGACCAATTGCCCACCAATGGAGCTAAATTTTAATGAACCCGGTTTTACATTATACGATTTTTTACCAAACGCAAGATATTTGTTGGGCTCTCCTTTGTTTGACCAAATATAACTAACATCGGCAAAGTCCGCGCCTAGTTTTAGATAGTTATCCAAAAAGTGTGTCTGTAAAAACAAAAAGAGGTTTTGTTATTGTAAATTTTGATTGCAAACAAAAACAAACAAACAGACAAAACCTCTATGAAT
>Ga0210012_1000721_pt1 | contig 36798 bp, 37 predicted proteins | sample CryGeymeta201504_FD_183974 | JGI IMG/M metagenome (GOLD analysis project Ga0210012, IMG submission 183974) | Groundwater microbial communities from Crystal Geyser aquifers in Utah, USA - Crystal Geyser metaG 2015-04 (SPAdes) (version 2) | ecosystem: Environmental > Aquatic > Deep subsurface >... | reverse complement strand
GGCTTCGGGTCACGCCAACGTCAACCTGAACAATGGCAACGTCAACGACAACAACGACAACAACAACAATTACGTTGCGTTGCAGGTGTTGTAGGCGTCGTCCCCCGGATCGACATTCTCTCTACCGTGCCGTTTTAACCCACCCGCCATCACCGCATCAATAACTCGCGTAAGTCGCACACCGTAGGGCGTCAATAAGCGCAGCGCATTGCGCCGTATGAATCCGTTCGCAATCAACACATCCGGCGCAATGCCCGTTGGTTATTGCGCCCTACCTAAGCCGTACCTGATGGCTGGCATCCGATGTGGGATTCCCCCATCAACAGCCACCCTTTTTTAATCCGCAAATGATGATACGCCGCGCCATCCGGCAGAAAAAACCGCTTGAGCGGCCCGAGTTCCTTTTGATAAATGTGTTTGCGCAACCGCCAGGTGTCAGCATGTCCGAATACGCCGTAATAGCTGTTGATCGTCGCCAACATGCGTTGCAGCAGCGCGGGGCTGGGCACGCCGGGCGCGATAAATGCGCGATGGTCGGCCAGCCAGCGATGCCAGCTTCCTGTCGGCGGCGCGGGTGGACTCCGGTTTTCGGAAGCCAGCAGCCCGTTGAACCAGGCGATACGCCGCCGCAGGGCGCGCACACCGCGCTGCCGGGTGAGCCGATGGCCGGGGAAGACGATGCTGCCGAGGAAGTCTATGCCCTGATTGCAGCGTTGCAGCACGATCTTGTCGGGATGCAGTTCGAGCCGCAGCCGGGTGCGCAGGAAGTCGTCAATGGCGAGTTTCCAGCGCAGCAGCGTGGCGGGATCGTCGGCGAGCAAAACGAAATCGTCCACATAGCGCAGGTAGGCGCGCACCTTGAGGGTGTGTTTGACGAACTGGTCGAGTTCGTTGAGATAGACGTTGGCGAAGAATTGGCTGGTGAGGCTGCCGATTGGCAAGCCGATGCCGGGCGCGCAGTGAAACAGCGATTTGTGCGGCGGAATTTGTGCGAGCAGGGCGAGGTCGCCGCTTCTGCGCGGCGGCGGGTTCAGCGGCGATTGGGTCAGGATGGCGGTGGCAACTTGATCCAGCCTGCGGCGGGTGGATTCCGGGCAGGGCAGTTTGGGCAATGCCTGCCGCCAGAGATCAAGCGCGATGCGGCGGTCTATGCCGGGAAAGAAGGCGCGGATGTCGAGCTTGAGATACCAGCGCTGCGCGGGTTGACGCATGAAGCGTTGCAGCCGCTCGACAGCGGCCTGGGTGCCTTTGCCTTTGCGGTTGGCATAGCTGTTGTCGATGAAGCGTTTATCCCACCAGGGGTCGATGTGGCGCACCAGCCATTGCTGCACCAGCCGGTCGGCAAAGTCCGGGGCGAATATCTCCCGCAGCTTGGGGTCGGTGACGGCAAACACGGTGAAGGGCTGCGGCTGGTATCGGCCTTCGGCAATGGCGGCGGCTTGTTCGAGCACCAGCCGGGGCAGCTCGATGAAGCGGGCGCGCTTGTGTTCGCTATTGCCGGCGTCGGCGGCGCATTCGAACAACTGGCGGGCGATCGTTTGCCGGGTCATGTCGGTTTCGGTCATGCGTTCTGATGGAACGTGAATTCAAGCATCCGCAGATTTTCGCCGATGTGCTGACGCTGCTCCAGTTGTATTACCCGATGCACAATAATCTGCCCAAGCCGTTTCGTTTTGCCGTGGGGGAGCGCATCCTGGCGGAGTTGGCGGAATGCCTGCGCCTGATCGTGCTGGCTAACGCGACTGACAAGAAAAGTACTGCCGGATGTGCCGAGGGCGCCGCCCATCTGCGCCGGATGCGGGCCGGGGTGGAGGTGGTGCGCGGTTTCCTGCTGCTGGCGTGGAAGCTGAAATTCATTTCCCACGGCGCGCTGACCGAGCTGTCTGCGCGCCTGGAGGCCATCAGCAAACAGGCGGCGCGCTGGGAGCAGTGGTTCGATGGGAGGTAGGTTTTTGGCGGCAGTTGCGTTAACTGCGCAGTCAACCCATCGCGGGCCTCATTCTTCCGCGGACGACCCCGTTTCTTTGCCACGGCAGGCGCCGTTTCCGGCGCTTCCATCTTCTTCGCTGCTTTCTCGCGGGCCTCTATCGTCGTGCCATCCCGGCTGATATGGATGTATATAGTACGCGCCAATCATTTAAGCCGTCCTTCTCGGCCTACCACCCTTTGCCCCATTGCTACGTGCTGCGGCGGCTTTGGCTGGCGAGGTTGATGCGCCGCCACGACGGGCGAGTTCCTGCATCCACGCTTTGCTGCCAAATAAGCCAACCACCAGTGCGGGAATGCTCAAATCAACGTCCAGCTTTTCCCAGTGCAAACCGAATCCTTGACCAAGCACTTTCACGTCAGCCAGGTCTTTGTTTGATGCGCCTGCCAAGCCTTGTGCTTTGTCCACTGGAAAGATGAAGGAGCAGCCATTGGTTAGTTCAACAATTACTTGACGGCGCGATGGGCTGTAACGCGCAGCACTCGCTCTGGGTTCGTTTTCAAGCGCGACGACACCTGCCCTTTTGGCTTGTTTTATCTGGTCGTCCAGATCATTGTTATTAATTGTCCAAGTTGCCATGAATGCACCTCCAGGCGGTTAATAGCTCATCTTGATGTTCGGCCACCATAGTCCAAGCATTCCGCGCTTCCTGTTTGCTTAATCCGTAAATGGTCATCAATCGCGGCGGTTCGTTATCATTGCCAATCAAAATTTTGGCTTCCCCTCTGCCTCTAAAGACATGGACATGGGGCGGCTGGTGATCATCTGGCCAAATGATGATGCGAAAGCCGTTGATGTTTAGCAGGGTTGGCATCGGCTGATTATACCCTTGCGCTTGGGTTTATCAACCTAGCTTTTTGGCCAAATCTTCAGCCCTGGGGTGGTAATAGCGTGCCAACAACCTTGTGTCCTTATGCCCCGTAACTTTCATTAGCTCGTGCATCGTGAGCTTTTCAGCCAAGCGGGTAGCGGCTTCATGCCTCAAGTCGTGAAAGTGGAAATTCTCGATACCTGCGCGTTTGCAGGTGCGAACGAATGCTTGTTTGACTGCGCTGGCAGTTGTTGGAAACACTCTACCATCCACGCTGCGCGGCAAATCCCCATTCCTTTATGGCTACTGTAAACAGGTGGGAGATGACAGCAAGGTCTTTGCGGACGGTGGATGGTGCCAATTGCTTCAGTCGGTTATCTCGCCATTTGGAAAAATCGGAACAGCGCAAATTTGCCATGCTGCGTTTTGCAAGTGGATCGGCGCGCCACATGCCAATGCGATATTTTTCCACCTCGTGTCCGTCCTTAAGAACGGACACTTCACGTTCATATTGGTTGAGTGCCTTCAGCAGCGTTGTGGCTTCCGCCTCGCTGCGGTCGATGAATATGCCCCTATCCATTTTATTTTCAACATCGCGCGGGTAAACCTGGATGCAGCGGGCGGGCAGGCAACAGGTGGAAGCAGCGGCGGATCGCGCATCTCGGCGGACGGCAGCACGATTGTGTTTAACACCAATGCCACTAATCTGATACCGGGCGATGTGAATGGCGTGCTGGATGTGGTATCGGTCGCCAATCCGTTGGTGAACGTGGTGCAACTGGTGGACACCACCGGCCCGGAAATCACGCAACTCCCCCCTTTTACCGCCAGTTCAATCCAGTTCGCTTATACCGAGAATGTGACAAGCAATGGCGGTACACCAACCAGTTTTAAATTGAACGGTGCTGGCCCAGATATCGCGACAGTATCCTCGATCACAGAGAATGTCGTCACATTTGACTTCTCCCCTGCACTGCAGCCGTCCGACTGGCTGCTGGCGACCATTGGCGATGATATTGAGGATTTGAACGGAAACGCCTCTTCAATACCGCCTGGCGTTATGGCGGCGTTTGGCGGTTCGGGCGATAACACCATGGATCTGGCGGGGGTGGCAGTCGAATTTATCGCTGGCGGTGCGGGCAACGACACGATTACCGCTGGCTCCATTGATGCAGATATTGAAGGCGGCGCCGGGGGGGATACCATTTCCGGCGGTATAGGGCTTGCCAACTATTTCGACTTCGCCCAGGGTGATTCCACGGTGGTCGCTTTTGCCGAAAATGGGGGGGTGGGGGTCAGCAATGGCGACACCTTTACTTTCGCGGGCGGTGCGTTGGATCTCATCAACGACTTTGGTGCAGGTGATGTTATTGATATTTTCGATCAGCAGAATTTCAGTGGGTTTAATCTTATCTCTACCCCGGCAAATGGCCAGGTCACCGACCAGGGTTACTTCGCGGTACAGGGTGGGTTGGTTGCAAATGTCTTTACAGCGAACAATACTGGCGCGGACACACTGGTGGTGTACGACGGCGATTCGACGTCCGCCGCTTCCCAGACTGCCTTTGTATTGAGCGCAATCATGTTGAGCGATTTGAATATAACTCCCTACGGCGAGATATTCCATGTGTAGCAGGCATCGTTCACCGGAACGGAGATTTTTTGATCGTTGAGTTTTGGATTTTAGGCGGCCACAAGGCCGCCTTTTTTTCAGTGCGCCCACTGTGGCGGGTCATTTGCATTCCATCCGTGTAAAATCGCCGCACGCCAAATCACAGGGGGCAGTCAATTGAACAAGATCAAAGGCATGATCCTTGCCGCCGGGCAGGGCACGCGGGTCAGACCGCTGACGCAGGATTTGCCCAAACCGATGATCCCGATTCTGGGCAAGCCGGTGATGGAATATCTGGTCGAACACCTGGCGCGCTATGGCGTGGACGAGATCATGGTCAATGTCGCCTACAAGCACTGGAAGATCGAGAACTATTTTGGCAACGGCAGCACCTGGGGGGTGCAGATCGGCTACTCCTACGAGGGTGTGTATGAGTATGGCGAGATCACCCCGAAGTCGCTGGGCTCGGCCGGCGGCATGCGCAAGATCCAGGATTTCGGCGGCTTCTTCGATACCACCACCATCGTGCTGTGCGGGGACGCGCTGATCGACCTCGACATTGCGGCGGCAGTCGCGGAACACAGGGCGAAGAAGGCGATGGCCAGCGTCATCACCCTGGAAGTGCCGCGCACCGAGGTCGGGAATTACGGCGTGGTCGAAACCGACAGCGCCGGGCGCATCATCGCCTTCCAGGAAAAACCCAAACCGGAAGAGGCGCGTTCCTGTTTCGCCAGCACCGGCATCTACATCTTCGAGCCGGAAGTGATAGACCTGATCCCGCCGGGGCAGGTATTCGATATCGGCAGCCAGTTGTTCCCCATGCTGGCCGAAAAAGGCATGCCGTTCTATGCGCAGAAGCGCGAGTTCAACTGGATCGATATCGGTCATGTGGCCGACTACTGGGAAGTGCTGCAGCGAGTGCTGAATGGCGAAGTCGCGCACATGCAGATGCCCGGCACGCAAGTCAAACCCGGTATCTGGGTTGGCATCAACACGCGCATTGACTGGGACCACGTCCGGATCGAAGGGCCGGTGTATATCGACTCCGGCGTGTGCATCGAAGCCGGCGCGGAGATCATCGGCCCGACCTGGATCACCCGCGGATCGCAAGTCTGCCGCGACGCGAAAGTCATCCGCAGCATCCTGCTGCAATACACCCGCATCAGCCCGGGCATGACGTTCGAGGAAGCGATCGTGTCGCCGGATTACTACGTCGAGCACAAGACCGGCTCGACTTACTATCTCGGCGATGATCGCACCCCGCTGCGCTGGGGCGATGCGCGCGGCCGCTGATTGCCTTGGCACCCTTTGACAAAAACAGCATCGTCAGCGTGGGCGAGCTGAACCGCGCCGCCAAGCAGCTGATCGAGGGCGGCTTGCCGCTGCTGTGGGTGCGCGGCGAGATTTCCAATTTCGTTGCTGCCGCCTCCGGCCACTGGTATTTCTCGCTCAAGGATGAGCAGGCGCAAGTGCGTTGCGTGATGTTCCGCCACAAAAGCCAGTATCTGGATTTTCGCCCGGCGAACGGCATGCAGATCGAGGTGCAGGCGCTGGCGACCCTGTATGAGGCGCGCGGCGACTTTCAACTGACGCTGGAAAAAATGCGCCCGGCGGGGCTGGGGGCGCTGTTCGAGGCGTTCGAAAGGTTGAAAGCCAAGCTGGAAGGCGAGGGGTTGTTCGATGCCGCACACAAACGCGAGCTGCCGCAATTACCGCGACAAATCGGCATCGTGACCTCGCCGCAGGCGGCGGCCCTGCGCGATGTGCTGCGCACCCTGGCGAACCGCATGCCGAATGTGCCTGTCGTGCTGTATCCGGTGCCGGTGCAGGGCGCCGATGCGGGACAGAAGATCGCGCAGGTGATCGCCACGGCGAACCGGCGCGCCGAGTGCGACGTGCTCATTGTCTGCCGCGGCGGCGGCAGCATCGAAGACCTGTGGGCGTTCAACGAAGAAGTGGTGGCGCGCGCGATTGCCGCCGGCAGCATTCCGCTGGTGAGCGGGGTGGGGCACGAGACCGATTTCACCATTGCCGACTTCGTCGCCGATTTGCGCGCGGCGACGCCGACCGCGGCCGCGCAGGCGGTGGTGCCGGACCGGCAGGCGTTGCGCCATCGTCTGGCGCAACAACAAAGGCATCTGGCGCAGGCTGTCCTGCGCCAGTTCGAGCGGCGCATGCAGCAACTGGATTATCTGCAGCGGCGGCTGGTGCATCCGGCGCAGCGGCTGGGGCAGCAACGTGAACAGTTGCTGGCGCTGCAGCGTCGTATGCGATTGACCCAGTCGGCTGTATTGCAGCGGGCGCAGTGGCGCTGGCAGACAGCGCGGCGGCGTCTGACCACCGTGTCGGCGCACACGCTCGATCGCGATGAGGCGCGCCTGCGCACCCTGCACCAGCATCTGCAACACCTTGATCCGCAGCAGGTGCTGGCGCGCGGTTACAGCCTGGTGCGCGATGCGGCAGGCAACATCGTGCGCAGCAGTGCGGCAATTAAAACCGGAGATCGCCTGCAACTCACCTTTGCCGAAGGGGGTGCCAGAGTCGAGGTGCGGGAAACGCAGGGTTGATGTGGGTTAAACCTAAAAAACGTAGTTGTCCGCAGATTACGAAGATTTTTGCAGATTAAACATCAAGTAATCCGGGATTCCCGGCACACCTTTCGGGTGATGTGATACTCGTTAACAAGCTTTTTGAAAATCTGCGTTAATCTGCGAAATCTGCGGATTGAACTGAGGTTTCAGGATTATCCGGGTTAAAATCCGCGACCGTTTCCTTCATTCGCCGCGACAATGAATCCTTCCCTCTCCCGCCGCACGCTATGGCTGCTGTTGCTCGCTTTGGTGGTCATCTGGTTCGGCAATTTGGAATATCGTTACCTGATCAAGCCGGATGAAGGCCGTTACGCCGAGATTCCGCGCGAGATGGTGGCCAGCGGCGACTGGGTCACGCCGCGCCTGAACGATCTGAAATATTTCGAAAAACCGCCGCTGCAATACTGGGCCACCGCCGTGGCGTATGAAGTGTTCGGCGAGCATCAATGGACATCCCGCCTGTGGACCGCGCTGACCGGGCTGGCCGGGGTGTTGCTGGCGTGGTTCACCGGCACCCGCCTGTTCGGGCGCGAGGCCGGTCTGTATGCCGCGCTGATTCTCGGCAGCAGCAGCCTGTACGCGCTGATGGCGCACATCAACACGCTCGACATGGGCGTGACTTTTTTCATCACGCTCGGCATTTTTTCCCTGCTGCTCGCCCAACAGAAATCCGCCCAGGTCTACCGCCGCAACTGGATGCTGCTGGCCTGGGCCGCGCTGGCGCTGGCGGTATTGAGCAAAGGACTGATGGGGGTGATCCTGCCGGGCGCGGCGCTGTTCCTGTATTCACTGTTCAACCGCGATGTCGCGGTCTGGTTGCGCATGCACTGGGTCGGCGGGCTGCTGGTTTTTATGCTCGTCGCTGTCCCGTGGTTCGTGCTGGTGATGCGCGCCAATCCGGAATTTTTCCAGTTCTTTTTCATTCACGAACACTTCGAGCGCTTCACCACCAAGGTGCACGGGCGCTACCAGCCGTGGCACTACTTCGTGCCGGTGCTGTTGCTCGGTATGCTGCCGTGGACGCTGCTGATGGCCGATGCGTTGCTGCGCACCTGGCGCGGCAGCGCGGGACAGGTGCGCAGGTTCAGCCCGGAGCGTTTCCTGCTGGTGTGGGCGGTGTTCATCTATGTGTTCTTCACCCTCTCCAGTTCCAAACTGCCGTCCTATCTGTTGCCGATGTTTCCTGCGCTGGCCCTGTTGATGGGCAAGCAACTGGCAGACATGACGCCGCGCCGCACCTTCTGGCTGCTGGTGCCGGTGTTGCCGCTATTGTTGGCGCTGCTGGGCGTTGCGGCTTACTCCGACCGTTTTGCGGACACGCCGGTGCAGCGGGAAATGTATGGCCAATATGCGGTGTGGCTGGGTGCCGCGACGTTGATCTGGCTGGCCGGACTCGTGGCGGCGCTGCTCGGTTTGCGGCGCGGCAACAAGGGAGTTGCCATCGTCGTGCTGGCGCTGGCAACATTGCTGGCGACCCAGATAGGTGCTTCCGGTTACAACACCATCGCGCGCGAGCGCTCGGCCCATCTCATTGCCGAAGCAATCGCGCCGCGGATCAAACCCGACGTGCCGTTCTACTCGGTCTATAACTATGAGCAGACCCTGCCCTTTTATCTCAAACGCACGCTGACGCTGGTCGATTATCAGAACGAGATGGCCTTTGGCATCGGGCAGGAACCGTACAAATGGCTGCCCACTGCCGATGCGCTGGCCGCGAAGTGGAAGACCGATGCCGGGGCGTATGCCATCATGCCGTTGTTTGCCGAGAAAATTTTGCGGGACAAAGGAATGGAGATGCAGGAAATCTATCGTGACCATCAGGTCGTGGTGGTGGTCAAGCCATGAACCTGATCAGTTTTGGTCTCATCTTTGCCGGCGTGATGCTCAACGCCGCCGCGCAGATATTGATGAAGGCTGGCACCAACGCCATCGGCCATTTCGAGTTCAGCGCGGCGAACGTCGTGCCCATCGGCTGGAAACTGATGACCGAATGGCACATCGTTACCGCCCTGTTTTGCTACGGCATCAGCGTGGTGGTGTGGATATTGGCGCTGTCGCGCGTGCCGGTCAGCATCGCTTTCCCCATGCTGTCGATGGCTTATGTGGTCAACGCCGTTGCCGCCAAATATCTGCTCGGCGAGGATTTCAGCGTCACCAAGCTGGTCGGCATGGGCGTGATTATCTTGGGCGTCATCATCATTTCGCGGGCATAAGCATGAGCGAATTCCTGCCATTCACCCGCCCCCATATCGACGAAGCCGCCATCGCCGCCGTCGGCGAGGTGCTGCGCTCCGGCTGGATCACTTCCGGCCCCAGGATGCTGGCGTTCGAGCGACAGCTTTCCGATTTTTTCGGCGGGCGTCCGGTGCGCACCTTCAACTCCGGCACCTGCACCATGGAGATCGCCCTGCGCATCGCGGGTATAGGTGCGGGCGACGAAGTCATCACCACGCCCATTTCCTGGGTGGCGACTGCCAATGTCATCCTCGAAGTCGGCGCGACGCCGGTGTTCGCCGACATCGACCCGCGCACGCGCAACATCGATCTGGACAAGGTCGAAGCTGCCATCACCCCTGCTACCCGCGCCATCATCCCGGTCGATCTGGCTGGCCTGCCGGTGGACCGCGACCGCCTGTACGCCATCGCCAAACGCCACAACTTGCGCGTGGTCGAAGATGCGGCGCAGGCCATCGGTTCGCTATGGAACGGCAAGCGCATCGGCAGTTTCGGCGATCTCGTCTCGTTCAGCTTCCAGGCCAACAAAAACCTCACCACCACCGAAGGCGGCTGCCTGGTGCTGAACAACGACGAAGAAGCGCGCCTCGCCGAGAAATACCGCCTGCAGGGCGTCACGCGCAGCGGATTCGACGGCATGGAAGTCGATGTGCTGGGCGGCAAGTTCAACATGACCGATGTCGCCGCCGTCATCGGCCTCAACCAGCTGGCGCAGCTCGACGCCATCACCGCGCGCCGTCATGCGCTGGCCAAACATTACTTTGCGACATTCGGTGCGGACTTCGAGCGGGAAACGGGTGCGCAACTTCCCGTCAAGGATTTCCAGAACACCAACTGGCACATGTTTCAGATCGTCCTGCCGCAAGGCGTCGTGCGCGCCGAATTCATGGAAAAGATGAGAGCGCGCAACATCGGCTGCGGCGTGCATTACCCGCCGATCCACCTGTTCAAACTCTACCGCGCGCGCGGCTTCAAAGAGGGCATGTTTCCCGTTGCCGAAAGCGTGGGCCGACGCATCGTCAGCCTGCCGCTGTTTCCGAGAATGGGCGAGGCGGATGCCGGGCGTGTGGGGGCGGCGGTGCGGGAAGTGCTTTGTTCGGGATAAGGGTGAAGGCTTAATTTTGCAACCCTGAACGCTTTGCGCAAGGACTCACCGCTGGTTCTGTTACACTGCGCGCCGCGATATCGTTTCAGTCTAGTTGTCGCCGCCGATTCCGGTTTGTATTCCCACCTCATTCAGCCTCAGACTGGCGTTCTTGATTGAACGACAGGCCGTTTGTATCCAGAAAGAAAATATGTCATTTGCATCTCTCGGCCTGTCCGCCGAACTCGTCCGCGCCGTTACCGAGCGCGGTTATACCGAACCCACGCCGATCCAGGCGCAGGCCATTCCCGTCGTGCTCAAAGGCGGCGACCTGATGGGCGGCGCGCAGACCGGCACCGGCAAGACCGCCGGTTTCACCCTGCCGCTGTTGCAGCGCCTGATGGTGAATCCTGTTGCAGGCAAATCTCACATTCGTGCATTAGTGCTCACGCCGACGCGCGAGCTCGCCGCGCAGGTGGAAGAGAGCGTGCGCGAATACGGCAAATACCTGCCGCTCAAGTCCATGATGATGTTCGGCGGCGTCAACATCAATCCGCAGATCAAGCAACTGCACGGTCGCGTGGACATTCTGGTGGCGACACCGGGACGGCTGCTCGACCACTTGCAGCAAAAGACGGTGGACTTGTCGCACGTCGAGATTCTGGTGCTGGATGAAGCCGACCGCATGCTGGATATGGGCTTCATCCGCGACATCAGGAAAGTGCTCGCGGTGCTGCCAAAAAAACGCCAGAACCTGCTGTTTTCCGCCACCTTCTCCGACGAGATCAAGCTGCTGGCCGACGGCCTGCTGAACAATCCGGCGCTGATCGAAGTGGCGCGCCGCAACGCGACGGCCGAACTGATCGAGCAACGCGTGTATCCGGTGGATCGCGAGCGCAAGCGCGAACTGCTGACGCACCTGATCAAGGAACACAACTGGTTCCAGGTGCTGGTGTTCACCCGTACCAAACACGGCGCGAACCGTCTGGCCGAACAGCTGGAAAAGGAAGGCATCCCGGCGATGGCGATCCACGGCAACAAGAGCCAGGCGGCGCGCACGCGCGCGCTGGCCGAATTCAAGACCGCCAAGCTGCAGGTGCTGGTGGCGACCGACATCGCCGCGCGCGGCATCGACATCGTCGAGCTGCCGCACGTGGTCAATTTCGAACTGCCCAACGTGCCGGAAGATTATGTGCACCGCATCGGCCGCACCGGCCGTGCGGGCAGCAACGGCGAAGCGAGTTCGCTGGTGTGCGTGGACGAGCTGAAGTTGCTGAAAGACATCGAGCGGCTGATCAAGCGCGAGATTCCGGTGGTGAACGTGCCGGGTTTCGACGTTGACCCGCGCATCAGGGCAGAGCCGATCATGAACGGCCAGAACCGAGGCCAGGGCGGGCGCGGTCAGGGTCGCGGTCAGCCGCGTGCCGGTGGCGCACCGCGTACAGGCGGTAAACCGGCAGGCGGTGCAGGTCGTGGCGGTGTGCCCGCGGCTGCGCAACACCGTTCCGGCGGGCGCGGTCGATAACATCAGATAAGTTTGGGTTTGTCATTCCCGCGCAGGAATGACGCTATAGTTGATGCCATGGACACACACAACCCTCTCTCTTTTTCCTTGCTCACCCCGGACACCGTGCTTAATGCACTGGAGAGTATCGGCTTGCGTTGCGATGGCCGCCTGCTGGCGCTCAACAGCTACGAGAACCGCGTGTACCAGGTCGGCATGGATGAGGGAGCTCCCGTGGTCGCCAAGTTCTACCGTCCCACGCGCTGGACGGATGAGGCCATCCTCGAAGAGCACGCCTTCGTGCAGGAGCTGGTCGAACGCGAAATTCCCGTCGTGCCTGCCTCGGTGATCGACGGCAAGACACTGCATCACTTCGATGGCTTTCGGTTTTCTGTTTTTGAAAAACACGGCGGACGGGCGCCGGAACTGGAAAACCGCGACACGCTGGAATGGACGGGGCGCTTCCTTGGGCGCATCCACGCGGTCGGCGCGCTCAAGGATTATCGCCAGCGTCCCGCATTGAATATCGAATCGTTCGGCACCGAACCGCGCGATTTTCTGCTGGCGAATCATTTCATTCCGCCCGACATCGATGCGGCTTATCGCAGCGTGTCACAGCAGGCGCTGGACGGCGTGCGCCATTGCTTCGACCGGGCGGGCGAGGTGAAGCAATTGCGCCTTCACGGCGACTGCCATGCCGGTAACGTGCTGTGGACGGACGATGGCCCGCACTTTGTGGACTTCGATGACAGCCGCATGGGGCCGGCGGTGCAGGACCTGTGGATGCTGCTCTCCGGCGAGCGCACAGACCGCGTGCGCCAGATGGGCGACGTGCTCGCCGGCTACGGGGATTTTTGCGATTTTGATCCGCGCGAATTACATCTGATCGAGGCATTGCGCACGCTGCGACTGATCCACTACGCGGCCTGGCTGGCGCGACGCTGGGAGGATGCCGCCTTCAAGCAGGCGTTTCCGTGGTTCAACACCCAGCATTACTGGCAGGATCGGATTCTCGAACTGCGCGAGCAGGTCGCCCTGATGGAAGAGCCGCCATTGTGGCAAAACTGATCCGGACTTGCCCTTGCGGCAGCGGCAAACAGTTCGGGGAGTGTTGCGCCCTTTACCTGAAGAACGGGGCGTCCGCTCCCGATGCCGCATCGCTGATGCGTTCGCGCTACACCGCCTATACCCTGTTGCGCGAAGACTATCTCCTCGCGACATGGCATCCGTCCACCCGCCCCCCCATGCTGGGTCTGGCCGGTGAAGCGCCGATCAAATGGATCGGCCTTGAAGTGAGGCGCCACGAACAGCAGGACGCGGACCATGCCATTGTTGAATTCGTCGCGCGTTACAAGGTTAACGGGCGCGCCTGCGGCCTGCATGAAGTCAGCCGCTTCGTGCGTCAGGCGGGCCGGTGGTTGTATGTGGACGCGGCATAGGCGGACTCGCATGTCGCGGTTGCGGCCCCAAAAAAAAGCCGCTATATTCCGCCCATGCATTTCTCCCGTCACCTCTTGCTTTTGCATTCCACTTTCAGCCTGCTGGCGGCGCTGAAGCTGCGCCCGTGACGCGGTGGGGCGTAGCCCTCTGGTGCTTGTAGGTCGGGTTTTAACCCGACAGCACACAGTCGGGCTGAAGCCCGACCTACAGGTAACGTGTCGGAACTGCGCCCGTGACGCGGTGGGGCGTAGCCCTCTGGTGCGGGAGCGGGCGCATCGCAGTTCCTCCCGCAAGCTGCCGACTTCGTCGGTAACGTGTCGGAACTGCGCCCGTGACGCGGTGGGGCGTAGCCCCCTGGTGCCGGAGCTGCGTATCGCGCGCTAATCCTGACTATCCCACACGTTACACAGGACAGGCGGCATCGGAATGATGGCCGCCTTGGGCATAATGGCTACGGAGTTCAACATGACCGACAAATTATTCATATTCGATACCACCTTGCGCGACGGCGAACAAAGTCCGGGCGCATCCATGACCAAAGAAGAGAAATTGCGCATCGCGCGCCAGTTGGACAAGCTGGGGGTGGACGTGATCGAGGCGGGCTTTGCCGCCGCCAGTCCCGGCGATGCCGATGCGATCCACAGCATCGCCAAGGTGATCGAGCGCTCGACCGTGTGTTCGCTGGCGCGCGCCAGCGAGAAGGATGTGCGCGCCGCGGGCGAGGCGATCAAGCCGGCCAGTCACGGGCGCATCCACACCTTCATCGCGACATCGCCGATCCACATGCAGCACAAGCTGCGCATGACGCCGGACGAAGTGGTGGCACGCGCGGTGCAGGCGGTGAAGTGGGCTCGCGAGTACACCGACGACGTGGAGTTCTCCGCCGAGGACGCGGTGCGCTCCGAGATCGAATTCCTGGTGCGTATCTTCGACGAAGTGATCAAGGCCGGAGCGACGACCCTGAACGTGCCTGACACCGTGGGCTACAGCATTCCCGTGTTGTGGGGCGAGCGCTTCAAGGAACTGATCGCGCGCGTGCCGAATGCGGACAAGGTGATCTGGTCCACGCACTGCCACAACGACCTGGGCATGGCTTCGGCCAACTCGCTGGCGGCGGTGATGAACGGCGCGCGCCAGGTGGAATGCACCATCAACGGTCTGGGCGAGCGCGCGGGCAATGCGTCGCTGGAAGAGGTGGTGATGGCGGTGAAGACGCGGCGCGATATCTTCACCTGTGACACCACCATCGACACCACGCAAATCGTGCCGACCTCCAAGCTGGTATCCAGCATCACCGGCTATCCGGTGCAGCCGAACAAGGCCATCGTCGGTGCCAATGCCTTTGCGCACGAATCCGGTATCCATCAGGACGGCGTGCTCAAACATCGCGAGACCTACGAGATCATGTGTGCCGAGGATGTGGGCTGGGGCGCCAACAAGATGGTGATGGGCAAGCACTCCGGCCGCGCCGCCTTCCGTGCGCGTTTGCATGAACTGGGTATCGTGCTGGACGGCGAGGACGCCGTGAACGCGGCTTTCGCGCGTTTCAAGGACTTGGCCGACAAGAAGCACGAGATCTTCGACGAGGACTTGCAGGCGCTGGTGAGCGACGAAGGCGTGACCCAGATCAGCGAACATTTCCGTCTGGTGGCGATGGGCGCGCATTCCGAAACCGGCGCGATGCCGGTGGCGCGGGTGGTGTTGAGCGTCGGCGGCAAGGAGCAGCAAGCCGACGCGCAGGGCGGCGGGCCGGTGGATGCCACCTTCAAGGCGATCGAGCAGATCGCAAAGAGCGGCACCGAACTGCTGCTGTATTCGGTCAACAACATCACCAGCGGCACCGATGCGCAGGGTGAAGTGACGGTGCGGCTGGCCAAGGGCGGTCGTGTGGTCAACGGGCAGGGAGCCGATACCGACATCGTGGTGGCTTCGGCCAAGGCTTATCTGAACGCGCTGAACAAGATACAGGCCGGGCTGCCGCGCTCGCATCCGCAGTTGTGAGCGCGTGCCGGACGTGACAAAAGTGGCCGTTATCAAACGGCCACTTTTTATCCGTCTCCTTAAAACTGCAGTTCAGCCCGCAGATTAAATGGATTAACGCAGATTTTTTGGTGGTTGCGAATGAGTGCCGGATTACCCAAAAGGTGAGTAAGCGGATCCAGGGGTTCTTGTTGTTTTATCTGTGGAAATCTGTGTAATCTGCGGGCAACTGCTTTTCCCAAGTTTATTCGGCCAGGATGGCCGCGCGCGCCGCGTTGGCGGTCAGCGTCAGTTCGGCAAACTCATGGCGCACGACTTCGCCATTCACCTTCAGGTCGTAGCCGTCGCCGTCCGCGCCGAGCAATGTCGCGCCGCGATTCACGAGTGCGGGATGGCGGTTCAATTCTTCGATCAGCGAGTCTTCTTCCTGCATCAGCGGGTAGCGCGGTAGCAGATACTTCTCGTTGCCGATCCAGTGGATGTCGCCGAAGCCGCCGATATAACGGATCGCCAGGGGGGTGATGCGGTAGAAATTGAAGTCGGGTAGTTCATACCAGTTGCGAGTTTCGGCAAAGTAGCGCAGATAGCGTCTGGCACAGCCGGCGCGATCGGGCTGGTGCGCCGCGTGCCCGACGAGGGTGACACGTCCCTGGGTCTGGATGCGCGGGTCGGCCTGATTGTGGCTGACCAGGCTAACGCGCGAATCGTGCAGAATGTTTTTGCTGTGTTCGGCCAGACCGCTGATCAGGATGAGCAGGCTGCCGTCGAAATCCACCAGATACGGGGTGATCGAGGTGAACGGGTGGCCATCGAATTTTTGCGACAGGGTGCCCAGCGCGCCGTACCGGTGCGCGCGCAACAGTTGGCGCGCACTGCGCGGGTTGGCGTGGTCTGGAGTTTTGTCGGGTATCATGCGTGCATTGTATGAAGCCATTCAGTGATATGGAACGTTTATTTCAGAATGCGAAGGATGTGCTGCACTTTTTGCGCTTCGTGGTGGTGCGCCTGCGCCAGGACCGTTGTGCGGAGATGGCGGCCAGCCTGACCTTTACCACCTTGCTTTCGCTGGTGCCTCTGTTGACCATCATGTTGACCGTGTTTGCCGCCTTTCCGGTATTTGCCGATCTGGCCGCCAGTTTTAAATCTTTCCTGCTGTTGAATCTGGTGCCGGAAACCGGCGGGAAAATGATTTCGCGCTATATGGAGCAGTTTGCCGAAAGCGCGTCCCGCCTGACCGCGGTCGGCATTGTCTTTCTCGGCGTGACCGCAATGTGGATGATGCTGACCATCGACAATGCGTTTCACCGCATTTTTCGCGCTTCCCGCCAGCGCAAGATACTGCAAAGAGTGCTGGTGTATTGGGCGGTGATTACCCTTGCACCGTTGCTGATCGGCGCCAGCCTTTCGCTGACTTCGTGGTTGACGGGAATTTCGCTTTCGCAGGACAGTCAACTGTCGGCATTCAACGCGGGGGTACTGAAATTATTTTCGGTGTTGCTTACCAGCGCGGCCTTTACCCTGTTATTCAGGGTGGTTCCCAATCGCTATGTGCCGATCATTCATGCCATGATCGGCGGTGTCATTGCGGCCATTGCCTTCGAGGCCATGAATCGCGGTTTCGCCTACTACATCACCCAGTTTCCGACTTACAAGCTGGTGTATGGTGCATTTGCCAGTATTCCGATTTTCCTGTTATGGATTTATCTGTCCTGGCTGATGCTGCTGTTTGGCGCCATCATCGCCGCCGCCATTCCGCACTGGCGCAGCCATCACTCGCTGAAGATCGACCAGCCTGCGCGGCTTTATTTTGCCCTGCATATTCTGAAAGAAATGGACCGGGGACTGCAGCATGGCGAGGTGTACGCCCTGCCCCAGCTTTCGCGCCAGTTGCGCATCGGTTACGAGGAGGTGGAGGGCATCATGGCGCAACTGTCCAAGGCTAAAATTGTCGGCAAACTATCTGATTCGGGATGGGGGCTGTTGCGTGTGCCGGAGCATGTCCCGGTTTCCGACCTGACCCGTTTGTTCCTGCTCGACGCCGACGCGCTACCCAAACATCCGGCCGACGAGGCGGTGCGGCAATGGTTCGTGCGGCTGGATAAATGCTTGAGTGAGGCACAGGGGCAGACCTTGCGCGATATCTGGCAACGAGACTAAAGGTTGCCCGATTGCGGCTTTTCGGCTTTAATGCGCGCCCCGTGAGGCGGGCGCGGCGAATCGATAAGGGAGAGAACATGAATTTTCTGGAAAAGTTATTTGAAGGGGCATTGTGGAACAGCCGCTTCGTTATTTTGAGCGCGGTCATCGGCAGTTTGCTGTCCGGCTTTGCCATCTTCTATCTGGCGACGGTCGATGTCATCTATCTGTTCCAGCACGCCATGCATTATGCCGACTCCTCATTGACCGAAGAGGCGCGCAAGGCCCTGCACGACAGCACGGTGTCGCATATCGTCGAAGTGGTGGACGGCTACCTGCTGGCGACCGTGATGCTGATCTTCTCGCTCGGGCTGTATGAACTGTTCATCAGCGATATCGACCAGGCGCATGGCAGCCGTGCCTCCAGCAAGATACTGGTGATCAGCAATCTGGACGATCTGAAGCAGCGCTTGGCCAAGGTCATCCTGATGATCATGATCGTGACCCTGTTCGAGGAAGCGCTCGGTATGGCCATCGAGGCGCCGATCGATCTGGTGTATTTCGGCGCGGCGATTGCGCTGATTGCCCTGGCCTTGTATCTGACCCATGCGTCCGACGGCCATTCGGCGGCGGCAACTGACGGCAAGGACGCGCACTGATGCGTTGGCGGGGGCTGGCGCTGGCGTTGCTGCTATGGCTGGGCGCCCCTGCGGCGAATGCGCAGCCCTTCGTGTTCGAGGATACGCAGGGCCAGCCGCAACGGTTGGCCGACTATCGCGGCAAGTGGGTGCTGGTCAATTTCTGGGCGACCTGGTGTCCGCCCTGTCTGCAAGAGATTCCCGACCTGGTCGAGCTGCACCGTGCACACAGCAATAAAGATCTGGTGGTGATCGGGGTCGCGCTCGATTCGAGCGCGAAATCGGTGCGCCAGTTTGTTGAGCGCCTCAAGGTGAACTATCCGGTCGTGCTGGGCGATTATGACCTGGCGGAACAGGTGGGCGAGGTGACAGTGCTACCTACCTCTTATCTCTACAATCCGCGCGGGGAATTGGTCAGTTACCAGCAGGGCATGCTCACGCGCGACAGCGTCGAGTCTTATATCGAGGACAGCAAACCCTGAGTCGGAGACTCAACTGCGGCTGACCGGGCGCCACTTCTTCTTCCATACGGCGTGTACCCGTTGCGGATATTTTGCCTGCCCCAGACTGCCGTTGTAGCGTGCCAGCGCGCGGTGGATGTCGCCTTTCTCGATATTCAAATAATGGCGCAAGATGGTGCAGCCATAGCGCAGGTTGGTGCGCAGGTGGAACAGGTTGTGTTCCGGCATGCCGATGGTGCGTGTCCAGAACGGCATCACCTGCATATAACCGCGCGCGCCCATTCTTGATGTCGCATATTTGCGGAAGCCGCTTTCCACTTCGATCAGCGCCAGCACCAGATGCGGATCCAGCCCCGCCCGCGTCGCTTCATAATGCACGGTGCTGAGGAATTCCAGTCTGGCGGTCTTGTCCGGCATCCGCGATTGCAGGCGTCGCGACATTTCGTTCAGCCACTTGTCCGCCTCGTAACGATTCGCGAAAGCCAGTTTCGGCGCCGCCTGATCGGCCACGCTACGCTGCATTACCGCCTTGACGCTGGCGGAAAGCGCTTCCTCGCGTTGCGCGCCGGCCTGTGCTGCGCCGGACAGAATGAAACCTGTCGCCAGCGACAGCACCAGGAACAGCGGAGTTTGAAGATTTAATTGCATAGCGCCGATTGTACGAGCTTGGCGATGTCTTGCAAGGCCACGGTGTGTGCCGCCGCATCGCGTCGTCCCTGATATTCCGCTTTGCCCTCTTTAAGACTGCGCTCGCCGATGGTGATGCGATGCGGGATGCCGATCAGTTCGAGGTCGGCGAACATCACACCGGGGCGCTCGTCGCGGTCGTCCAGCAATACTTCGATACCGGCGGTGGAAAGTTCGTCATACAACGCATCGGCGGCGCTGCGCACCGCCTCGCTCTTGCGGTAGCCGATGGGTGCGATGGCGACTTCGAACGGCGCCATGCCGGCGGGCAGGGTGATGCCGCGTTGGTCATTGTTCTGCTCGATGGCGGCGGCCACGATGCGCGACACGCCGATGCCGTAACAACCCATTTCCATAATTTGTGTCTTGCCGTGCTCATCGAGATAGACGGCTTTCATCGCTTCCGAATATTTGCTGCGCAACTGGAAGATGTGGCCGACCTCGATGCCGCGGCACAATTCTAGCGTCCCCCTGCCATCGGGAGAGGGATCGCCGGTCACCACGTTGCGGATGTCGGCGACGAGATCGGGTTCGGGCAGATCGCGCCCCCAGTTGATGCCGGCGGTGTGGAACTTCGGCTTGTTGCTGCCGGCGACGAAGTCGCTCATCACCGCCACGCTGCGATCCGCGATCACGCGCGTCCTGCCGCGCTCGATCCCGACCGGGCCGAGGAAGCCGGGCGGACAATTGAAGAAGGCGCGGATTTCGTCCTCGCGCGCGAAACGGAAATCGGCGAGGCCGGGCAATTTGCCCACCTTCACTTCGTTCAGACTGTGGTCGCCGCGCAACAGCAGGATGACCAGTTGTTCGGCGGCGATGACGGCCAGCAGTTTTACGGTGCGTTGCAGGGGAATGCCGAGCAGGGCGGCGACTTCCTCGCAGGTGGTCTGGCTGGGCGTGGCAACGTCGCGCATTGCCTCGGCGGGGGTTGCGCGCGGTGTCGCAGGCGCAACCGCTTCGGCCAGCTCCACGTTGGCGGCGTAATCCGAGTCTGGGCAGAACGCCAGGCCGTCCTCACCCGAATCGGCCAGCACATGGAACTCGTGCGAGCCGCTGCCGCCGATCGTGCCGGTGTCCGCCGCCACCGCGCGGAACTGCAAATTGAGGCGGGTGAAGATGCGGCTGTAGGTGTCGTGCATCACCCGGTAAGTCTGTTGCAGGCTGTCAAAGTCGGCATGGAAGGAATAGGCGTCCTTCATCATGAACTCGCGCGCGCGCATCACGCCGAAACGCGGCCGTACTTCGTCGCGGAATTTGGTCTGGATCTGGTAGAAATTCAGCGGCAACTGGCGGTAGCTTTTGATCTCGCGGCGCGCGATATCGGTGATCACTTCCTCGTGGGTAGGACCGAAACAGAACAGGTTGTCGTGGCGGTCGCGGATCTTCAGCATTTGCGGGCCGAACACATCCCAGCGTCCGGTTTCCTGCCACAGTTCGGCCGGTTGCACCGCCGGCATCAGCAATTCCAGCGCGCCGCTGCGGTCCATTTCCTCGCGCACCACCCGTTCCACCTTGCGCAGCACGCGCAGGCCGAGCGGCATCCAGGTATAGAGTCCGCCCGCCAGCCGTTTGATATAGCCGGCACGCAGCATCAGGCGGTGGCTGACCAGTTCGGCTTCGGCCGGGGCTTCTTTCAGGGTGGAGATAAAAAATTGCGAAACGCGCATGACCAAGTATCCGGGTAGCATTAAAGGCCGCAATTCTACTGTATGCGCGGTTGTCCGTCTTTCCAGCGGGGACGAATTGTGGAACAATCCGTGCCATTCCAAATGTACGGGGCGAATCATGATAGACCGAGAAGGTTATCGCCCGAATGTCGGCATCGTTCTGGCCAACGCAAAGAATCAGGTATTTTGGGGCAAGCGCATCCGGCAAGACGCGTGGCAGTTTCCGCAGGGCGGGATCCAGCACGGCGAAACGCCGGAGCAGGCGATGTACCGGGAGTTGCACGAGGAAGTCGGTTTGCATGCCTGCCATGTCGAGATTCTGGGGCGCACCCGGGAATGGATGCGTTACGATGTGCCGAATAGTTGGGGCAAGCGCGAGTCGCGCTCACATTTCAAGGGGCAAAAGCAGATCTGGTTTCTGTTGCGTCTGACCGGGCATGATTGTGATGTGTGTTTGCGCGCATCGGAACATCCCGAGTTTGATGCCTGGCGCTGGAACGATTACTGGGTGGAACTGGACTCGGTCATCGAATTCAAGCGCGAGGTGTACCGGATGGCGTTGAACGAGTTGGTGCGTTACCTGCCCGCCTTGCGCGGACAATCAGCGCATTTCCACCGTGCGCGCAGTGAATATCAATCGAATATCAATCAGGAGAAAACATGATCACCGAATACAACGCATTGGCATTGACCCCGCTGAAAACATGCGCCTCTTTTGTGCGTCCTTCGCAATCGTTGCGGCAACATGTCAAGTTGGGCGACTCCGCGCTGGATGCGATGACTGATTTATCGAAGGTGTCGGTGGTCAGCGTGCGTGCCGTCACCTCAATGAACAAGGCCAACGCCAAGATGATCAAATACGGCGTGCGCCTGTTGCTGGTCCTGGATGATGAGGAGCAGGTGGCAGGCATCATCACCGCCAGTGATATTCTGGGCGAGAAGCCCATGCGTTTTTTGCAGCAGATGGGTGGCACCCATGCGGACATTCTGGTGAGCGACATCATGACGCCGCAATCCGAACTGGAAGTGCTCAATATCGAGGATGTCAAAAAGGCAAAGATCGGCGCCATTGTGGCGACTTTGAAGAAAGCCCATCGCCAGCATGGGTTGGTGGCTGCCACCATGCCGGATGGCTGCCAGCGCGTGTGCGGGATCTTTTCCGCCACCCAGATCGGGCGTCAGCTCGGCGCGCAGGCGCAGAGTTTCGAACTGGCACGCACGTTTGCCGAAATCGAAGCCGCGATTGCACAGGGTTAAACATCCAGGGCGACAGTCTGAGGTGCGGACTGAAACGAACGACCCGATTCATCAGATGGAGACGATTTATATGAAGTTATTCCGTTTCATCCTTGCACCTCTGGTGCTGCTGTTTGCCTTTGCCGGTTGCTCTGGCTTTGGCGGCGTCTTTGAACCGGGCAACGAGCTGCATGTCCGGTTATCGGACAAACCGTCACCCGGAGCGCGTGAGCAAAAATACCCCGTCACTGTCCGTATTGCGCCCTACAAAGATGGCCGCAGCGGCGTTGATCCGCGCCAGGTCGGCGTTTCGACAGCGCGCATCATGGGGGTGACCGGAAAACAGCTTGTGCTGGATCAGGAAGCCGTTACCCTGTTGGGCGGGGTCATGCGCAAACAGCTGGGCGATGCCGGCCTGCAGATGCTGGGAGCGGAGGCTAAAAACGCCCAGTTTCAACTGACCGGATCGATCAAAACCTTGAGCGTCGAGATCAGGGAACGCGATTATCTGCACATCGTCATTGAATCGACGTTGACCGAAGTTGCGAGCGGTCAGGTCATCTGGTCCGGCGTGGTGGCGGAGAAGCAGGAACGTTATGCCGGCAGTTCCGGCAACACCAAGGGTGATGTGGTCCATTTTCTGCGCAACGGATTACAGGTGGTTGCCGACAAGACCGCCGAATCCCTTTTGTCGGTGCTGATGTCAACCCGCCCCGAACTGTTTGGCTTGAATGCCGCAGTCAAACCGGTGGCAGGTGTCACGGTGAATGCGGTTGCCGCTCCTGCATCTGCACCGTACATGCCGTCTCCGGCAGCCGTTGCGAATGCCGTGACACAGGGGGCGCTGTTGCTAAGCTCTGTTCCGTCGCGCGCCAAAGTGTATGTGGATGATGTCTATTACGGGCTGACTCCGCTGCGCCTCGATCTGGCGCCAGGCATCTATCCGGTGCGGATGGAGTTGGAAGGCTACAAATCGATGGCGGAAAAGGTATCGGTGCGCAGCGAAGATCACACCGAATTGGAGATGAAGTTGCGCAAGTGAGTCTGAAGGACGAAAAAAAGCCGCGCATTGCGCGGCTTTTTTTGTTGGGTGCTCGCTTCAGTGTTTGCCGGTGCTGCCGAAGCCGCCGCTGCCGCGCTGGCTCATCGGGAATTCTTCCACGATGTTGAATTGCACCTGCGCCACCGGCACCACCACCAGTTGCGCGATGCGCTCCAGCGGCATCAGCTCGAACGGATGCTGTCCCCGGTTCCACACCGAGATGAAGATCTGTCCCTGGTAGTCGGAGTCGATCAGGCCGACCAGATTGCCCAGCACGATGCCGTGTTTGTGGCCGAGGCCGGAACGCGGCAGGATTATCGCCGCGTAATGCGGGTCGTTCAGATGCAGGGCGATGCCGCTGGGTACCAGTTCGCATTGCCCCGGGCGGATGGTCATGCAGCCCTCGATGCAGGCGCGCAAGTCGATGCCGGCCGAACCGGGTGTGGCATATCCGGGCGGGTGCTCGTGCAGGCGCGGGTCCAGCACTTTGACGTCCACTTTCTTCATTTCCATTTTCCCTTTTTGTAAAGCGTCACGGCATGCTGCAACAGCGCGCGCGCGGTGGTCAGCTTGTCCGCGCGCGGCAGGCGGTGCTCGCCCGCCGCGTCAAACAGCAGCAATTCATTGTCATCGCTGCCGATGGCGTCCTGCGCCAGATTGGCGGCCAGCAACGGGATATTTTTCTTCTTGCGCTTGGCTGCGGCATGCTCGCGCAGCTTTTCACTTTCGGCGGCAAAGCCGACACAGAACGGCGGCTGCGGCAGGGCGGCGACATAGGCAAGGATGTCCGGGTTGGGGACGAGTTGCAGCGTCAGCGCGGCATCGTCCTTCTTGATCTTCTGCGGGCTGGTTTGTGCGACGCGGTAATCCGCCACCGCCGCCACGCCGATGAAGATGTCAGCCTGCGCCACTTTCCGTTTGACCGCTTCGAACATCTCGCCGGCGCTGACCACGTTCACCACCTGCGCGCCGGGTGGCGGTCGCAGGGCCACCGGGCCGGAAACCAGGGTGACGTCGGCACCCATCTCCAGCGCCGCCTGCGCCACCGCATAACCCATTTTGCCGCTGCTGCGGTTGGTGATACCGCGCACCGCATCGATTGCCTCGTAGGTGGGGCCGGCAGTGATCAGCACACGCACGCCTTGCAGGTCGCGCAGGTTGGGCTGTAGGTCGGACTTCAGTCCGAGATTCTCTTGTACTTGCCCATTCTCAAGGAAAGCGATTATGTCATTCGCCAGTTCTGCCGCTTCCCGCATCCGTCCCATGCCTTCCTCTCCGCACGCCTGCACGCCGCTGTCCGGCCCGAGCAGGGAAACACCGTCCGCCGCCAACCGTTGCACATTGCGCTGGGTGGCTGCGTTCGCCCACATCTGTTTATTCATCGCCGGGGCGACCAGCAAGGGGCAATTGCGCGCCAGACACAGCGCGGAGAGCAGATCATCGGCGTGGCCGTTTGCCAGTTTGGCGATGAAATCGGCGGTGGCCGGCGCGATTACGATGGCATCGGCACTGCGGCTGGACTGGATGTGTGCCATGCCCTGCGTATCCTGCCATGGGTCGAGCAGTACCGGATGGGCGGTCAGTGCCTGCATGGTGGCGGGCGTGATGAAGTGGGTGGCGGCTTCCGTCATCACCGCCTGCACCTCGATGCCCTGTTTCAACAGCAGGCGCGCCAACTCGGCCGCCTTGTAGGCGGCGATGCCGCCGGTAATGCCGAGCACGATGCGTTTGGATGGTTTCATGGCGTGCATCTTAACAATACATCGCGACATAAATCTACTGCGCGGCTGCATGGCTGCGTTGCGCGGTGTTGGTTCCGGCATCACGCACTTCGTGCATGAGCCTCCACCGAAACTTCGTTTTCGGAATCCTCATGTACTTTTTGTACACTCCGGCCCCTCCGCTCCGTGCGCCTTGCCATGCAGTCGCTCGCTACGATTTCTGCCGCGATGTCAAGACAACTTTACCTCTGGCAGTGCGGGCAGTAGAAGCTGGCGCGCTGTCCCTGCACGATGCGTTTGATCGGCGTGCCGCAGCGGCGGCACGGTTCGCCCGTTCGGCCATAGACGAAATAATGCTGCTGGAAGTAGCCGCTGGAACCGTCGCTGTGCACGAAGTCGCGCAGGGTGCTGCCGCCCAGCTCGATCGCTTCGCCCAGCACTTCCCGAATCGCCTGCACCAGCGCCGCGCTGCGCGGCCGCGTCAATTGATGGGCAACCCGTTGCGGGCGGATGCCGGCGCGGAACAGGGATTCGTTGGCGTAGATGTTGCCCACGCCGACCACCAGATGATTGTCCATCAATGCCGGCTTGATCGCCGTGTTGCGCGCGCGGGTGGCGCGATACAGATAGGCCGCATCGAATTCTTGTCCGAGGGGTTCCGGCCCCAGGTTTGCCAGCAAGGGATGCCCGGACCCGTCACCTTCATGCCATAACACGGCACCGAAGCGGCGCGGATCGCGCAGGCGCAGCAACTGTCCGTCGTCCAGCAAGAGGTCGAAGTGATCGTGCTTCTGCGGCGGCGTGCCGTGCGCCAGGATGCGCAGGCTGCCGCTCATGCCCAAGTGGAGAATCAGCGTGCCCTGATCGAACGCGATGAGCAGATATTTGGCGCGCCGCCGCACGCCGCGGATGGTCTGTCCGTGCAGCAGTTTTGGCAGCGCGGGCGGGATCGGCCAGCGCAGGTGCGGCTGGCGCACGGTCACATCGATGACGCGCGCATCCTGCAAATACGGTGCGATGCCGCGCATGGTGGTTTCGACTTCGGGCAGTTCAGGCATGTTTGGGCGGCAAGATATTTTCGATTGGCGGGGGATTTTGCTTGGAGGCCGGCACGATTGCCGCTACAGGCTGAAAATTCAAGAAAAAAAGGCGCACCAAGTGCGCCTTTTTTGCGGTGGACAATTCAGCATCCAGGCTGAATTGCCCTTTTCAGCGCAAGGGTCCGTAACTTAGTCCCGTTGTCCGCTAAATGCCATCAACAAGCTCAACAAGTTGATGAACAGGTTGTAGATGCTCATGTAGATGCCCAGGGTCGCCATCACATAGTTGGTTTCACCGCCGTGCACGATGCGGCTCACGTCGAACAGGATGTAAGCCGAGAAGATCAGCACCGCGATGGCGGAAATGGTCAGCGACATGGCCGGAATCTGGAAGAACAAATTGGCCAGCGAGGCGACGATCAGCAGGATCAGTCCGATGAACAGGAACTTGCCCATGAAGCTGAAATCCTTTTTTGTCACGGTGGCAATGGTGGCCAGCGAGAAGAATATCAGGCCGGTGCCGCCGGCTGCCATGGCGATCAGTTGCGCGCCGTTCTTCAGGTGCAGGGCGACCTGCAGGATGGGGCCGAGGAATACGCCGGCGACGAAGGTAAAGCCGAGCAGGGCGGCGATGCCCCACACGCTGTTGCGCAGGGCGGCGACGGCGAACAGCATCCCCATCATCGCGCCGAACATCAGCAGCGAGCCGAGGATCGGGCTGGCGGCAAGGAAGCTGAAGCTGATCGAGGTGCCGACGAAGGCGCCGATGATGGTCGGAATCATGGTCAGCGCGAGCATCAGGTAGGTGTTGCGCAGAACCTTGTTCTGTTCTGTGGACAGGCTGCCGATGGGGGCGGTTGTTACTTGATAGGTCATGGTTTCCTCCTGGTTAAAACTTGAAGTTGAGTTGCATGGGACGCGCGTGTGACTATTAAAGCAGAAAAAAGTTGCAGAAATATATCAGATGCTGCGCACCGGCGGGTCCAGATCGCCGCTGTGCAAGGTGAACTGGCCGCGCTTGCGGTCGGCGAAGTAGTGTTCCAGCGTGTAGCGCACCGGGCGGAAAGCGAGTTGATCCCACGGGATCTCCGCCTCGCTGAACAGTTTGACCTCCAGACTTTCCACTCCCGGCGAGAAATCGAGATCGAGCAGGGTGGCGCGGAACAGCAGGTGCACCTGGTTGATGTAGGACAGATTGTACAGGCCATACAGCTCATGCACCCGCACCCGCGCATTGGCTTCTTCCAGGGTTTCCCGCGCCGCGCCCTGCCAGGTCGTCTCGTCGTTCTCCATAAAGCCGGCCGGCAGGGTCCACAAACCGCGGCGCGGTTCGATCGCGCGCAGACAGAGCAGGATGCGCCCGTCTTCCCACTCCGGGATGGTGCCAACGATCATGCGCGGATTCTGGTAATGAATGGTCGCGCAGACGGTGCAGACATAGCGTTCGCGGTGATCGTCAGGCGGTTTGTGCAGGGCGACCGGTGCACCGCAGGCCGGACAGAATTTCATTTCCAGAATTCCCACCATCGGGTTTCGCGTTCCCGAAAGTTGGCGCGCGATGGACGGATGCCGTCTTTGGCGATATTCAGATCGAGCACGCGCTGGGTATCGCGCTTGAGGTCGTCCAGACCGAGCGCGGCATAGGATTGCACCATGATTTGCAGCGCATCGCGCGTTTGCGGGGTATTGGGGTAATCGGTCAGCACGCTTTGCGCGCGATTGATTGCCGCCACATGCGCGCCGCGCCGCAGGTAGTAGCTGGCAACGGCGATTTCGTGTTTGGCCAGGGTGACCTGCAGGTATTGATGGCGCAGGCGCGCATCCTCGGCGTAGCGGCTGTCCGGATAGCGGCTGATTAATTCGCTAAATGCATCGGCGGCGGCGATCAGGGTGGCCGGATCGCGGTCGGCCGGATCCTGCCCAAACAGGGTAGTCACGAAACTGTTCACATTTTCGTCAAAATTGACGAGCCCTTTGAGGTAGAGCACATAATCCAGATGCTCGTTGTTCGGGAACTGTTTGACGAAACGTTCCAGCGTTGCCAGCGCGGGCGCCGCCTCGCCCTGTTTGTAATACGCGTAGGCGATCTCGATCTGCGCCTGTTGCGCGTAGCGTCCATAGGGGAAACGCGACTGCAATTTTTCGAATCCCTTGATGGCGCGTTCGAATTTCCCGTCCGCCGAGTCGCTTTTTGCCGCGACGTACAGCTCGTCGGCGGTGGCGGTCGATTTTTCATCCGTCGGCATGCCGGTCGGCAGGCTGCCGCACGCGGTCAACGTGAGCAGGAGGAAAACGGCTAAACTATGGCGCATGATGGAACCCGAAGAAGATTTCCCGGATTATAGCAAAGAGGACGATGCTGCCGACCTGCTTGAATTGAGCGTGCCGCTGGCGGATGGCGGCCTGCGCCTCGATCAGGCGCTGGTCAAACTGTTGCCGCAATACTCGCGCAGCCGCCTGCAAGACTGGATCGGACAGGGATTGGTCACGGTCAACGGCAACCCGGCAACGGTCAAGCACAAGGTCTGGGGCGGAGAGTGCATCTGTGTCTCGCCGCAGATCCACCCGTCCGATCAAACCAGCCATGCCGAGGATATCCCGCTCGACATCGTCTATGAAGATGAGGCCATCATCGTTCTCGACAAACCGATCGGTCTGGTGGTGCATCCGGGTAGCGGCAACTGGCAGGGCACCCTGCTGAATGCCCTGTTGCACCATATGCCCGGACTGAGGGAAGTGCCGCGTGCCGGCATCGTGCACCGTCTCGACAAGGACACCAGCGGCCTGATGGTGGTGGCCAAAACGCTGGTGGCGCAGACCGCGCTGGTGCGGCAGATGCAGGCGCGCAGCGTAAAACGCGAATATCTGGCGCTGGTGTGGGGCGAGCTGGATCATGGCGGCACGGTCGATCTGCCCATCGGTCGCCATCCCTCGCAGCGCGTGAAGATGGCAGTAATCGAAAATGGCAAGGAAGCCATCACCCACTACGGCATCGAAGCCCATTTCCCCAGTTGCACCTTTGTGCGCTGCCGCCTTGAAACCGGACGTACCCATCAGATTCGGGTGCATCTGGCCTACATCGGCCATCCCTTGGTGGGTGACCGGGTGTATCAGCGCGGGGTGCCGAAATGTGTGCCGCAATTGAGAGAATTGCTGAACGGCTTTCCACGCCAGGCATTGCACGCCACCAGGCTGGCGCTGGCGCACCCGCTGACGGGCAAGCAGATGGAATGGGAGTCGCCGTTGCCGGACGACATGGCGGAACTGCTGGACGCGATCGACGAGGCGGGCGATGGACCTGCTTGAGCATTGCATCGTGCCGGACTGGCCGGCGCCGCCGGGCGTCAAAGCCTTGCAGACCACGCGCGCGGGCGGGGTCAGCAGCGCGCCCTACGACACGCTCAATCTCGGTTTGCATGTCGGTGACGATCCGGTACGCGTGAACCACAACCGGATGCGGCTCGCGCCGCTCATGTCGAGCGAGCCTGTATGGCTGGAGCAGGTGCACGGCACGACGGTGGCGAATGCCGATGCCGCCGCCTGCCGCGTGGTGGCCGATGCCTGCATCGCGCGTCATCGCGGCGCCGTGTGCGCGGTGATGACCGCCGACTGTCTGCCTGTCCTGCTGTGCGACGAGGACGGCACGGTGGTCGGCGCGGCGCACGCGGGCTGGCGCGGCTTGTGCGACGGCGTGCTCGAAGCAACGGTGAAAGCGATGACTGTCGCCCCGCACAAATTGCTGGCATGGCTGGGACCGGCGATCAGTCAGGAACATTTTGAAGTGGGCAGCGAGGTGCGCGACGCATTCATCGCGCATCAGGCGCAGGCAACTGAGGCGTTCCTCGCGCAAGGGGATGGCAAGTACCGCGCCGATCTTTATTTGTTGGCGCGGCAACGCCTGCATGTACTCGGTGTGCCACGCATCTTTGGTGGCGAATACTGTACCTTTGGCGAGCGGGAGCGTTTTTTCTCCCATCGCCGCGACGGCGTGAGCGGGCGCATGGGCACCTTCATCTGGCTGGCATAGCGCGCGGAAAATGCCGGGCTGAAACCCGTCCCAAACCAGCATCAGTTACAATGCATCCCCAGAAAAATTCCTGCCTGTTATGACCACTCTCACCTGGATTCTCGTTGCCAGCCTGTTTGGCGGCGTGTTGAGCGTCGTTGCGGCGGCGCTGTTCGCGCTGAACACGCGCGCGCACTGGATCGGCGCGCTGGTGAGCTATGCCATCGGTGCATTGCTAGGGGCGGTGTTCCTCGACATTCTGCCGGAAGCAATTGGAATGGCGCCCAGCGTGGCCAGCGTGAGCGGCACCGTGCTGTTCGGCATCCTGCTGTTCTTCACCCTGGAGAAAGTGCTGATCTGGCGCCATTGTCACCACGACCATTGCGAAGTGCACGAGCCGCATGAACAAGACGCGCACGACCACGGGCGCAGCGGGACGATGGTCATCGTCGGCGATACCTTCCATAACTTTGTCGATGGCATCATCATCGCCGCCGCTTTCATGGTGGACACACAACTCGGCATCGTCACCGCGCTGGCCATCATCGCGCACGAGATCCCGCAGGAAGTCGGCGATTTTGCCATCCTGCTCCATTCCGGCTACAGCAAGTTGCGCGCTTTCCAGCTCAATCTCATTTCCAGCCTTGCCACCCTGATCGGCGGCGCGTTGGCCTACTTTACCCTGCAGGATTTGCAGGCGTGGACGCCGTACATCCTTGCCCTTGCAGCGGCCAGCATGATTTACGTCGCCGTGGCCGACCTGATCCCCGGTCTGCATAAACGCACCCGGATGCGCGACACCGTGCAGCAGGTATCGCTGATTGCACTCGGCGTGGCGACGGTCGGACTGGTCGGCTATTTCGCGGCAGTGTAAGCATGGACAGCCGCCTCAAGCGCTACGTCTGGCTGTCCATCGCAGCCGCCATCGCCACCATCCTGCTCAAGGGCGTCGCGTGGTGGCTGACCGGCTCGGTCGGGCTGCTGTCGGATGCGCTGGAATCCTTTGTCAATCTGGCCGGTGCATTGATGGCGTTCGCCATGCTGACGCTCGCCGCCGTCCCGGCGGACGACAAACACGCCTACGGCCACGGCAAGGCGGAATATTTCTCCAGCGCATTCGAAGGTTTTCTGATTCTGCTGGCTGCGGCCAGCATCGCCTATGCCGCAATCGACCGCTTCCTGCATCCGCAGGAACTCGCCGAGTTGGGTGTCGGCCTGCTGGTGTCGGTCGTTGCTTCGCTCATCAACCTGTTCGCCGCCTTCGAACTGCTCAAGGCCGGGCGCACGTATCGCTCCATTACCCTCGAAGCCGATGCCAGACACCTGATGACGGATGTGTGGACTTCGGCGGGCGTTATAGTCGGTGTAGGGCTGGTGTGGGCCAGCGGCTGGTTATGGCTGGACCCGCTGATCGCCTTGCTGGTGGCGGCGAATATCGTGTGGACCGGCTGGCAGTTGCTGCACCGTTCCGCCTCCGGATTGATGGACGAAGCCCTGCCACCGGCGCAACTGGCGGCGATCGAACAGGTGCTGGACACCTACCGCCGGCAGGGTCTCGTATTCGAGGAATTGCGCACCCGTCAGGCCGGGATGCAGGCCTTCATTTCCCTGCACGTGCGGGTTCCCGGCGACTGGTCGGTGAAGCAGGGCCACGACTGGCTGGAGCGGATCGAAGCCGATATCCGCGCTGTCGTGCCGGGCGGCAATGTGACCACGCATCTGGAACCGATCTGAATAATACGCTTGTCGTTGGGATGGGACCGCACGTATCATTGTTCCGCAGTCGGCAATTGTCCGAATTGGGTGCGCAACCCCATCCTTTCCGACAATTTGTTTCGCCGGGTTTGGTTCAGCATGATCAATGAAGTTTTTTGCTTGTAGCCAGGAGGTAAAAATGCAGACCGTTTCGACTTTCAAGAATTCTTCAGAACCATCCTTCACTCAACTCTCCACACGCTTTGATCCGGAATTGGGGATCCTGTGGACATACAGCGATCCGGAAGGAGTGCCATGCTTTAATTTGACTTTTCTGGATGATCTGATACGCCACCATACCGCCTTAAAAGCCAGCGGCGGGCGCATCCTCGAAAATGGCGAGTGGCACGATATCCGCTATTCTGTTGGTGCTTCCTTGACTCCCGGCATATTCAATTTAGGCGGCGAGATATCCCTGTTCAGGCAACTGATCCGCGACAAGGACCGCGCCGGACTAATGAACTACGCCACCAAGTGTGTGGATGCGCTGATCATGCGCATCCACCATTTTGATTCGCCGTTGACCACCATCAGTCTGGTGCAGGGCGATGCGCTCGGAGGAGGATTCGAAGCCGCCCTGACCAGCGATATCATTATTGCGGAAAAAGGCTGCATCATGGGATTTCCCGAAGTGCTGTTCAATCTATTTCCCGGTATGGGTGCATACAGTTTGCTTGGCCGCAAGATAGGTTCGGCTAATGCTGAGAAACTCATTCTGAGCGGGAAAATGTATGTGGCAGAAGAGTTGGTGCAGCTAGGGGTGGTGGATGTGCTCGCGGATAAAGGCGAGGGCGATCAGGCGCTGTTCGACTACATAAAAAAGCAGGAGAGAAAGGCAAATGCCTTTCAGGCGGTGCAGCGCGCCAAGCATCGCTTCAATCCCGTTACCCATGGTGAACTCCTCGACATCACGACGATATGGGTCGATGCGGCGCTCAAACTGACCGAGAAAGACCTGAAGGTGATGGACAGACTCGTACGTTCACAAGAACGGAATTTCACCCAGCCCCAAGAAGAGCCACTTCAGATCAACGTCGCCTGAAACTCACATTGATTGCCGGTTGCTGTTACCCAGATACTGGATCAGCAGCATCCGGGCCGATTTAAAGCCGGCTCTGGCCTCATCCAGCAATCTTGGCGCGTTGGCCTGAAGTTCAGTTTTGTTGATCGACAGGATGGTGCCGCATGTTTGATGCAAAGCTTCGGCACCGACGTTGCCGGCGCTGCCTTTGACGATGTGCGCCAGCTCTTTGAGGGTGACATATTCCCGATTGGCCAGTGCGGTCTGCATCGCCTCCAGCAGTTTTTCCGTTTCCGAGATGAAGCCATGAATCACCAGAGGCAGAAAGTTGGTTTGCCCCTGCCCGATCAGGGCAAGCTGATGCAGGGTTTGTTCGTTCAGCATGGTCGAATCTGAAACATCTTCATTCTGAACGCCTTGTTCCACGAGTTTGTCCGCTTCCACGTTGCGCTGGGTTGCGGTCAATCGGGCAACGGTGTCGAGCAGGATGAGGGTATCCACCGGTTTGGTCAGATAGTCCTCCACTGCGGCATCCTCGCACTCGCGCATCGCCTCGGTGGTCGCGTCGGCGGTCAGGATGATGGCGGGCACGGGGGTGCTGCGCAGCGAGGTGGCGCGATGGATCTTGATGACTTCCAGGCCACCCATGTCGGGCATGTTCTTGTCGAGGATCATCAGATCGAAACGCACCTGTTCCAGCTTGTCCAGCGCCTGCTCACCATTTTCGACCAGCTCGACCGTGTGCCCGCCATGCTCCAGGATGCGCGCGATGATCTTGCGGTTGGTGCCGTTGTCGTCGGCAACCAGGATGCGCACACCCTGCCGCTCGCGGATGTTGCGCTCGTAGTGTTCGCGGAAGGAGATGACTCCGGGCGCCGGACGCGGAGCCATCACGCCGTGCAGGGCATTGAACAGCAGCGCCTTGTCCGGCGGCGAACGCAGGACACAGGCATAGCCCATGCCGAGATAATCGGTGCCGCTCTCCGCCTGTGTATCGGGATTGAGCAGGATCAACGAAACATCACCCGTGCTGTCGAGTGTGGTGCGGGCGAATTCAACCGCGGTCATGCCGAGATGCGGTGCCGAACACATCACGACCGTGGATTTTTGCCCGGAGGGAGGCAAACTGCGCAGACGGGTAAAGAGATGCTGCGCCGACTGCTCATGCTCGAAGCGTATGCGCCAACCAGCCAGCGTGTTGGCGAGTGCAGTTCTTTCCGGCTGGGCAAGACCAAAGCCGATCACATGCAACTGTTGGAGGGTGGTCGGTGCGGTAGCGCGCTGATCGACCGCCTGTTTGTGCAGGGGCAGCTCAAACCAGAACACGCTGCCAATCCCCGGCTCACTGTGGACACCGATCTGCCCGCCCATGAGCCGGATCAGGTCGCGCGAGATCGTCGTGCCCAATCCGCTACCGCCGTATAGGCGTGCAATGGAAGCATCGGCCTGGCGGAATCGTTCAAAGATGGTGCGCTGCGCCTTGGGGGAGATGCCGATCCCGGTGTCGATGATCTCGAAGCGGATGCGCGCTTCCGCAACGGATTGCTGCACGGTGCTGATGCGCAGTTCCACGCTGCCCTTATCGGTGAACTTGATTGCGTTGCCGAGCAGGTTGATCAGTACCTGAACCAGATGCAAGGCGTCGCCATGCAAGGCGAAAGCGGTATCCGGGGTGAAGCGGACATGCAGAGGCAGGCCTTTGGCGTTGGCCTGCGGAAAAAACATCCCGACCGCATTGTTGGTCAGCTCATGCAGATCGAAATCCGTTTTTTCCGAAACCAGTTTTCCGTTCTCGATCTTGGAGATGTCGAGCACGTTGTCGATCAACTGGCGCAGGATGCCGGAGGAGTTTTTCAGCGTGTTGACCAGATCGCGCTGCTCGGTGTTGAGCGGGGTCGCGGTCAGCAGATCGGCCACCCCGACCACGCCGTTCAGCGGCGTGCGCATCTCGTGGCTCATGTGGGCGAGGAACTGGCTCTTGGCTTTGTTCGCCTCTTTCGCGTTTTCCATGGCTTGGTTGAGCTGGTTGCGCAATTTAAGGATATACAGCGGAACCAGAAACAATGGCATCAGCAAGCCTATTGAGAGTTCGGCGTGAGTTGACCAATAATTGTTGATGTATATGACGGAAACAAAACCAATCAGGCTGCTGGCGTATGAAACCAGAAGAGCTGGAATGCCATATCGCAATCCATTTCCCACGATTACCCAGAGATATACGCCGTAAAAAATCGCCCCACTCTCATGGGTAACTAACATTGCATATGTGGCTGCGCCTATATCTGCAATGATCGAAAGAAATATTCTTGGGGTGATTTTAGAGGGTTTGTATAACAGGCTTAAAATTAGCACTGTAGAAAATATCAGATAGCCGGTAAGAAACTGGGCCACGTGTATTATCGTTTGATTTACACCTTCTCCTTGGGATGTATTCAAAATATAAACAAGCAATGAAAAAGTAATAACTACCCTTAATACTGCCTGCTCATGCTCGCCATTACGCCGCTTGAGCTGCAGAAAAAAATGGGAGACAAGACGCTTCATTGGATCACCTGCATGCCGAGCGCGAGCGTCTCGTCCTTGAGTTGTTGCTGGATCAGCAGCACCTTGCTGAACTGCGTGACGAAGGCGTCCACGCACTCGGGATCGAAGTGCGCGTTCTTGTGGGTCAGAATGAATTCGAGTGCGTGATCGTTCGACCATGCGCTTTTGTAAGGGCGCGCCGAAGTCAGCGCATCGAACACGTCGGCGACGGCGACGATGCGCGATTCCAGCGGAATGGCCTTGCCGGCCAAGCCGTGCGGATAACCCGTGCCGTCGAATTTTTCGTGGTGTCCGAGCGAGATTTCCGCCGCCAGCGCGATAAATTTTGAGCGGCTGTCGTGCAGCATGCGGTGGCCGATCAGCGGGTGTTGCTGCATCACCTTGTATTCCTGCGGCGTCAACTTGCCGGGCTTGAGCAGGATGTTGTCCGGGATGCCGATCTTGCCGATGTCGTGCATGGGGGCGGCGATCTCGATCAGTTCGCAGCGTTCTTCGGGCAGGCCCAGACTAGCGCCGATCAGGCGCGCGTATTTCGCCATGCGCAGCACGTGGTTGCCGGTGTCCGAGTCGCGGTATTCACCCGCCTTGGCCAGGCGGTACAGGGTCTCCCGTTCGCGCTCCTCGATCTGCCGGGTGGCGGCGATCACCGCCTGTTCCAGTGAGCGCGCGTGGCTGTGCACCACTTTCTCGTGCAGGCGCAGGGACAGCAAGTTGCGGCAGCGCACACGGCATTCATAGGGGTCGATTGGCTTGCCGATGAAATCGGTCGCGCCGGCATCCAGCACCTGGTAACGGGTCTGCTTGTCGTTCGCCACGGTGACCATCACCAACGGCACATTTTCCAGATGAGGGGTATGCCGGATGCGGGTGATGACCTCAAGCCCCGACATGTTATCCATCAGGTAATCGAGCAGGATCAGGTCGGGCTGGTGTTTGCCGAGCCAAGCCATGGCAGCCACCGGATCGGCGAAGGTCGTCACTTTGATCGTGGCGTGGATATTTTTGACCACGCGCTCAAGGATCATCCTGCTGGTGAATTCATCATCGATAATGACCACCGAAGGCTTTGATGAACCCTCAAATTCAGTCTCCAACAATTCAAATGGCATGATGCGGTCTCCTTGGGCGGATGTGGGCGAGGTTTTGCGGCGACAGAAAAAATTTCATTTTTGCAGTGCTTATAAGCGGTTAGGGGGTTCGGAGTAGAACCTCGCTGCCTTTTCCAGTCAAGTTTTCCGTCATGGCGCAAAAACCCGCGTCTTCAGGTTATCGGCCGGGCGGATAAACTCTTTAGGGGGAATTTGCTGGCGGGCGATGCCTTCCGGGTCGCTGTATAATCCGCGCCCGCTTCAATCACCGGCCCGTTCGCGCGGGTTTTGCCAAATGTCTGCTGCTTCGCCAAAAATCGGTTTCGTCTCGCTCGGCTGTCCCAAGGCGACCGTCGATTCAGAACATATCCTGACCCGCATGCGCGCCGAAGGTTACGAGATTTCTCCCAGTTATCAGGAGGCTGATCTGGTGGTGGTCAACACCTGCGGTTTTATCGACAGCGCGGTGGCGGAATCGCTGGAGGCCATCGGCGAGGCGTTGCAGGAGAACG
>Ga0210012_1000713_pt1 | contig 37121 bp, 29 predicted proteins | sample CryGeymeta201504_FD_183974 | JGI IMG/M metagenome (GOLD analysis project Ga0210012, IMG submission 183974) | Groundwater microbial communities from Crystal Geyser aquifers in Utah, USA - Crystal Geyser metaG 2015-04 (SPAdes) (version 2) | ecosystem: Environmental > Aquatic > Deep subsurface >... | reverse complement strand
AAAATAGATAATTCAATTAAGCAGTTGTTTCAGGTTTATTGTGGGGCTAGACAAGCGATTTTATGAATATTTTTGGGTGGACAGGAAGATGAGTAAAGTGGGGGTTAGAAAACAGGGGTAAATCTTTTACACTTTTTTTAAAAAGTGCTATAATGAACAAATAAAAGACAATCAATTTTTTAAACAAAAACTCTGTGTTTATTTAAAAATTAAAAATTACAAAATTTAAAGTTATTTATCCCTATGCCCAAATTTATTAAATTCTTTGAAGAATTAGGTATCAAAGATGTGCCACAGGTCGGCGGTAAAAACGCTTCGCTTGGCGAAATGTATCAAAAACTAACTAAACAGGGTGTTAATATCCCTAATGGTTTTGCGACCACCGCTGAAGGTTATCGTTTTTTCTTTGAAAAAACAGGTTTAAAAAAACAGATTCACGCTATTTTGGATGGCCTGGATACTCATAAGGTTGTAGATTTGGACAATCGCGCTAAGAAAGTGCGAGCCGCAATTATTGCCGCCAAATATCCTGATGTTTTGAAAAAAGAAATTATTATAGCTTATCGAAAATTATCAGCTCAACATAAAACTAAAAATCTTCATGTCGCAGTCAGGTCTTCGGCCACTGCGGAAGATTTGCCTGATGCTAGTTTTGCCGGGCAACAGGATACTTATCTAAATGTTTCTGGCGAAGAAGCTTTGTTAAAAGCGGTACAGGCTTGTATTGCTAGTTTATTTACCGGGCGGGCTATTAGTTATCGAGTAGATAAAAAGTTTGATCATTTTTCCATCGCTTTATCGGTGGGAGTGCAAAAAATGGTGCGGTCTGATTTGGCCTCTTCAGGTGTGATGTTTTCCATTGACACAGAATCCGGTTTTGCTGGTACGGTATTAATTAATTCGATTTATGGGTTAGGCGAAAATATTGTTCAAGGTAAGGTTAATCCTGATGAGTTTTTGGTCTTTAAGCCGACTATGAAAATTATTTCTAAACGACTCGGATCCAAGAAAATAAAAATGGTCTATGATATGAGGGCTAAGGCCAAGCGACCAGTTAAAGATGTGCCAGTGGCTATTAAAGATGAAGAACGCTATTCTATTACTAATGCTCAGGCTTTAACTTTGGCTAATTGGGCAGTAAAGATTGAAAAGCATTATAAACGGCCGATGGATATGGAATGGGCGCTTGATGGCAATGAAAAGAAATTATATATCGTGCAAGCTAGACCAGAAACTATTCAAAGTGTCCGTGATTATAGTGTGATTGAAGAATATGTGATTTCTAAAAAAACTAAAATCTTGGCGCGTGGTCGAAGTGTTGGCAATAAGATTGGTAATGGCGTGGTTAATAAAATCATGAGTGTCAAAGACATTGGCAAATTTAAACAGGGTGAAGTGCTGGTCACTGATATGACTGATCCAGATTGGGAGCCGATTATGAAAATCGCTTCAGCAATTGTAACAGATAAAGGTGGACGAACTTGTCACGCAGCTATTATTAGTCGTGAGCTAGGTATACCATGTGTAGTTGGTACTGAAAAAGGTAGTCAATCTTTGACAACTGGCGAAAAAATAACAGTTAGTTGTGCTGAGGGTGATGATGGTTATGTTTACGAAGGTGTCGTGCCGTTTAAGGTTAATAAAACCAGTATCAAGGATTTACAAAGACCCAAGAAGACTAAAATAATGATGAATATCGGTAGCCCCGATATTGCTTTTGCCTCTAGCTTTATTCCAAACGACGGTGTGGGCCTGGCGCGTGAAGAGTTTATTATTAATAACCATATCAAGATTCATCCTTTAGCTTTGGTTAATTTTAATACTCTGAAAGATAAGAAATTAAAAAAGCAGATTGGTGAATTAACTGTTGGCTATAAAGATAAGAAACAATACTTTGTCGATAAATTGGCCGAGGGTGTGGGCGTAATTGCGGCGGCCTTTTATCCGAAAGATGTGATTGTGCGATTATCTGATTTTAAGACTAATGAGTATGCTAATTTAATCGGTGGAACGGATTATGAACCGATTGAATCCAACCCGATGATTGGCTGGCGTGGAGCTTCTCGCTATTATGACCCTCGCTACAAAGCGGCTTTTATTTTGGAATGTAAGGCGTTACAAAAAGCACGTGAGGAAATGGGTTTGACTAATATCAAAATCATGATTCCGATTTGTCGAACAGTGGAGGAGGGGCAGAAAGTTTTGGATATTATGGCTGATAACGGTTTGAAGCGTGGAGTAAAGGGGTTACAGGTTTATGTGATGGCAGAGATTCCTACTAACATTATTTTAGCTGATCGTTTTGCTAAGATTTTTGATGGTTTCTCAATCGGTTCTAATGATTTAACGCAATTTACTTTAGGTATTGACCGTGATGCTGGTGATTTACATGTGGCTGGGATTGCTAATGAAAAAAACGAATCGGTTAAAATGTTAATTCGCTTTTTAATAGAGGTTGGCAAAAAAACCGGCAAAAAGGTGGGGATTTGCGGGCAAGCGCCTTCAGATTTCCCTGATTTTGCTAGATTTTTAACGGACGCCGGTATTGATTCTATCTCGCTTAATCCAGACACGGTGATTAAAACCACTATGGATTTGGCTGATTACGAAAAAAACAAAAAGGAGGTAACCCCGCGAGGCGGGGCAAGAAAAAAGGCTTGACGCTTTAGGGTTATCTGTGTTAACTTGTTAACGCTTTGTTTTTAATTTATGAAAAAATTTTTGTCAGCAGTTTGGGAGACTTTAAAGATGTTTATTATCTCCTTGGCTATTATTTTGCCGGTGCGTTATTTTATTGCTGAACCGTTTTATGTGAAAGGTGCTTCTATGGAGCCTAATATGCATGATCACGAGTATTTAGTAATAGATCGTTTAACCTACCGTTATAGTAATCCTAAACGAGGAGAGATTGTGGTGTTTCGTTATCCTAAAAATCCTCAGGAGTACTATATTAAAAGATTGATTGGTTTACCTGGCGAGAGGATAGTGGTTAAAAATGATCATATTAAAATTTATAACGAAGCGAATCCTAATGGTTGGCAATTGCCAGAAACATATTTACCGGCTGATTTAGCTACGATCGCTTCTAATCCTTTGTTTGCGGATTTTCAATTGAAAGATAACGAATACTTTATGTTCGGAGACAACCGAATGTTTAGTCAGGATAGTCGAGTTTTCGGTCCTGTTAATAGTAGTTTTTTTATTGGACGAGTAGTCTTTAGGGGTTGGCCGTTTGATAAATTTGGTCTTATCGAAGGGGCGAGATATTAATAAGTTTGTAAAGCTCATAAAGTTTTTAAGTTTGATATAAAGTAAAAAACTAATACAAAATAAAAATCCGCATAGCGGTACATTATGAACTTTATTAACTTTTAACTTTATAAACTTGTAACTAATAGCGTATGCCTAGTAAAACGAACAATAATCGTTACAAAAAAACCATAGAAGTCCCTAAAAAAAGCAAGGAGACGGCTTTGTTGTCTAAAGTTAGGGGCCTGAAAGATGTTTTGCCTGATGAATATAAATACTGGGATTTGGTAAACCGCAAGCTAAATGATTTGGCAAAAATTTATAATTTTCAACGCACTGAATTACCTTTACTTGAATATCAATCGCTTTATGACAAGGCAGCTGGTAAGAACTCGGTTTTAGTAACTGAAGAATTAGCTTTAATGCAAACTAAAACTGGAGAAAAAGTGGCTTTGAGGCCTGATGTTTTACCGGGATTGGTTCGCAGTCTTTTGGAACATGGTTTATTAAATTTAGGAGGTATTGTTAAAAGTTTTTGGACAGGTCCAGTGGTTGTGTATGATGCGGCGCAGGGTGGTCGAGCTAGACAATTTACTCAGGCCAGTTTTGACTTGCTTGGTAATTTTGGTGCTTCGGGTGATGTTCAACTAATTTTAATGGCGTATCATTTTTTTGAAGAATTGCAATTAGAAGTGGAAGTACAAGTGAATTCTGTTGGTTGCCAGGAATGTCATCAGGCTTACTTAAAAGAACTTAATGAAGCTTGGAAAGAAAGAGGTCGCAAGGCCAAATTGTGTAATGATTGTAAAAAGGCTGTATTGAAAAATCCTTTGGCGGTGTTTGCTTGTAGAGAAACCGCATGTATCGAGGTGGCAGCAGAATTGCCACCGGCAGTGGATCATTTATGTGATGGCTGTCGTAAACATTTTGAAAGAGTCTTAGAATTTTTAGATAATTTGTCGATTCCTTATGCTCTTAATACAAAGTTATTTGAACTTCGAGGTTATGATTTTTGGAGTAAAACTATTTTTGAAATTGTGCCTTTAGGGGAGACTCGCCGCCACACTGCTTTGGCCTCTGGTGGTAATTATGCTGGTTTAATAGATATTTTGGGTGCTAAAATTGGAGCCGCTTCGGGTATTGTGATTGATGTGGAGAGAACTATTTCTCGGATTCGTAGCCACAATATTACGGTTGGAGGGTCAGAAAAGATTGATATTTTTATTGCTCAACTAGCTGAATCAGCTAAACAGAAGTGCATGACCTTGTTTGAAGAACTTCGGCGTGCTGGTTTTAAGGTTCGAGAACACTTTATTTGTGATAACTTAAAAGGCCAACTAGATGAAGCTGAGAAGGTTAATGCTCGTTTTACTTTAATTTTAGGTCAAAAAGAATTAATGGATGATACTATTTTGCTGCGTGATATGGAATCAGGAGTGCAAGAAACAATTGATATGCGTAAATTAGTCAATGAACTTGACAGACGCTTAAACATCGGCTAATATAAGCCACAAATACAAACTAGAAAGGTCGGTGTTATATTATGGTGCAATTCAAAAGAAAGAAAGGCGAAAGTTTTGAAAGCTTTTTGCGACGTTTTAATAAACGTTTACAACAGTCTGGAAAATTGATGGAAGCCCGTAAACGCCGGTATCATCGTGGTGAGCCTAATAGCAATGCTATTAAGGGTAGTGCGTTGATTTCCCTTGAATTACGTAAGAAAAAAGAATATTTGCGCAAGCTAGGTAAGTTAGAAGAAACCGGTAAGCGTTGGTAATCTTGAATTTATCTTTGCAATAGCGAAGATCTCCAAAGAACAACTAAGAACAATTGTTTACTTTAAGATAAAACATGGGTCAGTAATGAACCTGTGTTTTTTTGTTTTTTGTTAGTTTCTTGTGAGGGGGGTGGAATAGTGTTATAATTAATAAAATGATTATTTTTTAATTTATGTTATTATTTAACAAGAGATTAGTAATTGAATCAGGCTTCTCAATGATAGAAGTTTTGTTTAGCATAGCTATCGTTGTTGCCGTTGCTACTTTTACTTTAGTCGGTTTTAAAGGTATCAGGGTCAAGTCGTTAAACACTTTTCGTCTTAGTGATGTTAATCAAATCCGTGATATCTTAGCTTTGTACAGAGCTGATAATGGCATGTATCCCAGCACCTTAACTCCTGGTCAGCCTCTTGTCGGACCCAACGGTAAGACCTATGTCGGGCAAGTCCCGGCCAATAGAGCTGATGAGCTTTGTCCTAATCCTTATAGTTATCAAGCGGTCAATAACGGCCTAGATTACAATCTCGACTGGTGTCTCTCAACCAAGCTGGAGCAATACGCTCAGGGTAATTGCACTGCTTTTTCTGGTAGTTTATGTTGTGATAAACGGTGCGACAATAGATGTTCTGGCTCGGATGGTTGTGGTGGCATATGTTCTGTGTCTTCTTGCTCTGTTGGTCAGACATGTAATTCTGGTACCTGCTGTATCCCAAGTTGCTCTGGTAAATGCGGTGGTGATGATAGTTGCGGTGGTACTTGTACTGTTGCTTCCTGTACTGGTGAACAAACTTGTTACAATGATTTATGCTGCACGGCTCAATGTACGGGTAAATGCGGTGGTGATGATAGTTGCGGTGGTACTTGTACTGTTGCTTCCTGTACTGGTGGACAAACTTGTTACAATGATTTATGCTGCACGGCTCAATGTACGGGTAAGATTTGTGGCAGTAATAGCTGCGGAGGTACCTGTGGCGCAGGTTGCCCTAGCGGTAAGGTTTGTTCTTATGCTCAGACTAGTTGCGTAACTCCTTTAGCGACAGCTTATCAAGTTAAATATCCTTTTATTGTTCCTGTTAATGCTGTTATTGCTAATAATAGTAATATACTTGTTGATTCGTGGGGGACTCTGACTGGAAATAATTATATTAGCAAGACTACTGATCTTGGTCAGACTTACACCAACACTTCTTTAATAAGTAAAGATGGTCAGATAGCTTGTGATGATGATTGTTCTTCCATGGCTTCTACATTTAATAATGGCACCACAAGAACTTTGGGTTATTCTTTTAATAGTGGAGCTAATTTTAGTACTAGAACTTTTGGAACTACTTATAATACAAGAAAAATTTTGTTAAGTAATGCTGCTAGTGGTAGTCAATCCAGTAAAGTTTTATTGGTGCCCAATGGGACAGGATACTTGATGTTGTCTAATACCATTTCTGGTTCTTTTGCTAATATTGGATTATCGAGATCTTATCTTGATGCTACCATGAGTGGTGATGGTACAAAGATATGTGCAACGGTTAATAACGATCGTAATATTTATTGCTCTGATGATAGTGGTGCTAATTTTTATGCTGTGGACACTGGAGTCTTAACAGCATACCCTTATTATAATGGGATTGATATGAGTGATAATGGTCAAGTGGTCGCCCTATACTCTGCTAACAGTACGCAAAATATTACTGTTAGGTTGACGACTAACAGATCTGGGGCCGTTGCTACTTGGACTAATCCAAGTAGTTTGCCTGTGTCAACTGGACTGAGTACTAGTGAAGCTCTTAAAAAAATTGATGTTAGTGCTAACGGTTCTCAGGTTATTGTTCCTGGTTTTAATACTTACAAATCATCTGACTATGGTAACAGCTGGTCTCTTATTAAGTCTTACATTTATCCTTCAAATAATCAGCCGGCTGCCTTTTCTGCTAGTGCTGATGGTAGTCGATTGTTATTTTCAAAGTTTACTTATGGTTATATGCAGGTTTCAACTAACGGAGGCAATAATTGGTCTAAAGGAGGTCGCTATGCTGTTGAAAAACAGCAATATTCTTCTGCTGTTAATGGTGATGGTAATATCATTTTGATATCAGGCGGTTATAGTGGTACTTACAAGTCTATCAATCGAGGGGTGAGCTTCACGTCTTTAACTGATGATAAAAATTGTTTTACTAATTTTTGCTATGTCGTTTTTAATACAATGGATATGGATTCTACTGGGTCTAAGCTGATTGCAACTGGTTCAAATTATTTAACAGTTAGCAGCGATGGTGGCAGTACTCTTACGAGTGTTATGTTTAATAAAGCTTGGCGAGATGCTAGGATGAACAGTAATGGCACAAAGGCAATTGCAGCTAATTGTGGTGAAGCTTCAGGTAGTTGTAGTAGTGACGGTTATTTGTATGCAAGTAGTGATAGTTTAGCAACTTGGCAGAGATTGGATAGTGCTGATGCTCGTAATTGGATTAATGTTGATATTGATGATGCGGGTAATAATATGGTAGCTGTAGATTCTTATAATCAAGTTTATTATTCACATAATGGAGGTGTGAATTGGCAAAACTCTATTATGCCTGCTGATAATAGCAATTATAGGTACACAAGAAGTATTAGATCTGATAGTACCGGTCGTTATGTTATGATGACTAGACAAAAAGGTGTGTTGGTTTCTTCTGATTATGGAGTGACTTTTGCTCCTAGCATTGTTTATAATGGATCTCTTGATTTGCGCAGTGGTTCTGTTTGTCGTAGTGGTGATTTGATGATTGCTGGAGGTTATTTTCTGTCTAATAATCTAGCCTATTCTACTGATAAGGGTCAAACCTGGTCTTATAAGACGGTAGATAATGTAGCTACTTTGGATTGTGATGCGAGTGGTCAGGTGATTTTGATGGGACATTACGTTAAAGATTACATCACTATTTTTAAATAGATGTTTGAATTAGGTATATTGAAATTGTAATCGTAAGGGTTAAATCAGGCAGAAGCTGTTAATAGAAACGGTATAGATGTTGGGTTAACTAACTATAATTCTAATGTGGGGGGGGGTAGTGATGGCTCAGCCAGAGATTACAGCTTTGTATAATACTTGGGTGAATCAATAAGATACAAAAAATACTCTGAGATACAGAGTATTTTTTAATGTCAAATTTCCAATATCAAGTCAATGGGGACAAAATCCAAATGACTAAAGCAACCTTTAATTATATTTGATATTTAATTTTTTGGTTGGAAATTGGGAATTGGGTATTTGACATTGGGCCTCCGCGTTAGTTATCCTTAAAGCCTGGGATGATATTTTTAATTTGGCCAAGCCGGAAACGGCGAGAGTATTGCCTAATCCGATCCTTGGCTTTTCTGGTCTTCACAAACTTTAACCAATCATGATTAGGACTTTTACGATTTTTTTCTAAAAGAATTTCTACCATATCACCATTTTTTAGTTCGTGATCCAGGGGATAGTTTTTACTATTCACAATTGCTTGAGAGCATTTATTGCCGACTTCAGTATGAACGGCATAAGCAAAGTCAATTGGTGTAGAACCGCGTGGTAAATCATAAACATCACCTTTAGGTGTAAAGACAAAGATACGATCTTTAAAAACATCTAATTTGACTGTTTGAATAAATTCAGCTGTATCTGAAGAATCTTTTTGAGCTTCTAAAATTTCTTGAATCCAACGTAAGGGGCGGTCGGTTTTTTCGTTCATTTGGCTCTTATAATGAGCATGAGCACTAATGCCGTATTGTGCTTCATCGTGCATTTCTTGAGTGCGAATTTGAAACTCGGCCGATTTACCTTCGGGACCAAAAACGGTAGTGTGTAAACTGCGATAACCATTGGGCTTTGGGACGGCAATATAATCTTTGAAACGATTATAATTAGGACGCCAAATAGAGTGAATAATACCTAAAACATTATAACAATCGGCTACTGTTGGTACAATGACACGCAAAGCAAAAACATCATAAACTTCGTCAAATTTTCTGTCTTTGTTTTTCATCTTTTGCCAAATACTGTATAAGTGCTTGAAGCGACCTTCGATTTTGTGTTCAATGCCTGATTTACTTAATTCAGAATCTAGAATAATTTTTAATTTGTTAATATATTGGTTTAATTCGGCACGGCGTTCAATTTCATATTTATATTCCAAGTCTTGATATTCTTCGGGGTACAAATATTTGAAACAGATATCTTCCATTTGCCATTTTAACGACCAGACGCCCAAGAGTCCGGCAATTGGGGCGTAGATTTCTAAGGTTTCACGGCAAATGCGTTGGCGTTTTTTGCTGTCGACACCTTCTAGTGTTCTAAGATTATGTAAACGATCAGCAAATTTGATTAAAATAACGCGTAAGTCTTCAGCCATGGCTAAAAACATTTTTCGTAGAGATTCTTTGTAGCGTTCTTCGCCACGGTATTTAATGTTAGATAGTTTAGTGATGCCGGCCACCAGATTGGCAATTTCTTCGCCAAAATTTTCTTTAACCTCTTCTAGTGTTCTGCTAGTATCCTCGGGAACATCATGCAATAACCCTGCGACAATGGTTGGTATGTCAGCCTTAATTTGAGCTAAAGTAAAAGCGGTATGAAGAGGATGAATAATATAAGGATCGCCGGTTTTACGTATTTGACCTTCGTGTGCTGATTTGGCAAATTCATAAGCTCGCTCGATTAAGGCGATATCGGCTTCGGGATTATATTCTTGAATTTTACGAATGACTTGTTCGATGGTCATGTTGAATTGCTTGCTAAAAATTATTATGCTATAATAATATCGTTGTTTGTATAAATAGTCAAAGTAATGAAAAACTCTTGGCAGAAATATCGGTGGCGTCATTTGATGTTGCTTGTTTTATTGGTAATTAGCTTCTCATTTTTTTTAACCCCTAACGCTTCAGCACAAAGTAAGACTGTTAATGTGTGGGGTGATTTGTTTTCTCCAGAGGGGGTTGGTTTTAATGCTATTAATCAAACTGGTTTAGGTAAAGCTGATCCACGAGTTATTGCGGGCGGTATTATTCAAGTAATTTTAGGATTTTTAGGTCTTTTAACGGTAGTTTTAATATTATATGGTGGTTTTTTATGGATGAATTCTAAGGGTGATCCTAAAAAGATTGAAACGGCTGGAAATGTTATAAAAAATGCTGTTATTGGTTTAATAATTATTTTATCAGCTTTTGCGATTGCTTTGTTTGTAACTAAAGTATTTATTGGCGTGACCGGTGCTAGAGGTGGGTCATCTGGAGATGATGGAGGTTCTTTTGGTGGTGGTGGCGGTGTTGGCACTTTGGGTTCCGGTGTGGTTCGTAGCGTTTATCCAGAACCTGGGCAACGGGATGTGAGTCGTAATACTTCTATTATTATTACTTTTAAAGAAGTGATGAAGCCGGAGAGTATTTGTGCTAGCGTGATTAATGGTAAGTGTGCTCCTAATTCTTTGTTATTAACCTCTAGTGTTTTGATTAATTTGAGAGATGCGGTAAGCGTGATTAGCTCCAAAACGATCAGCACTAAGAAAAATCTAAATTTAATTAAGGTTGTTCAGGCGGCGGAGATTGTGCCGGTGGAAGCTATGGTATCTTCGGTTGATAATTTAACTTTTGTAATTACACCACGAGAATATTTAGGCACATTATTACAACCAGTCTGGTACCAAGTTATATTAACTAAAGATGTTAAAAAAAATAACGGCACAGATGCTTTTGGTATAAATACTTTTCAGTGGGATTTTGAAGTTTCTGACCACTTGGATTTAGAACCCCCTCAAGTAGTGTCAGTTAATCTATTCCCAGCACCTGATAATTTAGCGGACAGTATCGGTGAAGCTAGCCCAGTGACGGCGGCTAAAGGGAGTTTAATTATTAAAGCTCAACCTAAATTAGCAGTAGCTAATAGTGTTACTTTACATAAAAATAGAGATCAAGAGGCTGATTTATATGTTCCTGATCCTAAAAATAATAATTGTGATGGGCGCTTAGATGTAAGTATTAATGGAACTAATCCGCCAACGGCCAATCTTAATTATAATGGTATAGCTGGAAGAGTTAATACTCCAGAGACAGGAATTGTAGATAAAACAATTATAACTTCTTGTGGATTTAAAATAGTTTTGGATGATAAATTTAGAGCTGGTAATAGTTGGTATTTTGATTTAACTACCGAAGTCGGAGCTGATTGGTTACAAGTAGGAGAAGTGCGTTATATTTTTGGCGAAGATGTTTTGATTGGAGCTAGTTTATCTGAAACGGCTAGTAATTTAAAGAAAGCTTTATTTAACAATTCAAAGGTGTCCACGACGATTAACGGTAATGAGCTAAAGTTAACAGCTAAGGTTCCTGGTAAAATAGGTAATAACATAGAATTGTTTTCTAATGTTTTAGCTTCAGAAATTACTATTTTGAAATTTAGTGGTGGGGTGGACGCAGTACGGACTGTAAAAATTAATGATAGACCAGATCAACCTAAGAATTCTTTAATTCAGGTTACTTTTAATGAGCCAATGAACCCGATGTTATTATCTGGTAGCAGTCAAGATTTAGCTAGGTATTTACGGGTAATTAATACGGCTACTAACCAAGCTGTCGCAGGATCTTTCCGTTTGTCCAATGAATATAAAACGGTAGAATTTGTGCCTAGCGAACAGTGTGGAACTAACGGTTGTGGTGAGCCTATATATTGTTTACCACCAAGCTCTAATTTGCGGGTAGAACTTGTGGCGGCGCAATTAAGTGCTGTTTGTAATACGGAAGCTGAATGTATCACTCGAGCACCGTATATTAATTGTGTGGCTGGAGTTTGCACTAATCCAGAGACAGAACCTTATCCTGAAGGTGTGGCTAGCAGCGGTTTAACTGATTCGGCTAATAATTCTTTAGATGGTAATCGTAATAAAAAAGCTGAGGGCCCAATTAGTTTTTATAATGAAAATAAACCGGAAGTAGTTGATGGTGATAATTTCTCTTGGTCGTTTTGGATTACCGATGTAATGGATATTACTCCACCGGTAATTCTTTCGGTTACTCCCAGTGAGGCTGAACAAGCGGTTGATTTAAGTGGGCCAATGAGAGTGGTTTTTAATAAATTGATGTCGTCTGGTAGTTTGGCTCCAGGGTTTACAAATGTCAAAGTCGATAATAAAATCACAACACACCAATTGATTAATTTACGAGCCTTAGATGGTAGTGGTATCGGCTATTGGATTAATAAAAGTGATGAGGATATTAGTGTGCCTGTAGATGGTTTTGCTGATCGTAGTACAGTTTTAATTCAACATCAAATACTTAGACAAAATACTAAATATCGAGCACAAGTTGGTAGTGGCGTTAAAGATGTTTATCAAAATTGCTTTAAACCTTGTGCTTCTATGGATTGTTTGGCTAATGGTGATAAGAGTTCTTGTTGTTTAGGAGCTCCGAGTAACACTGGTTCTAATGCCACTTGTCCATAAAATTATGTTTATTAATAAAACTAAATTAACTAAGATCTTGATAATAATGACGGTGTTGATAATACCAGCAGTTTTGTGGTTAATTAAACCGGCTGTGGCACAGGCTCAGACTGATAGTAATCTTAATGTGTGGGGTGATTTGTTTTCTCCAGAGGGGGTTGGTTTTAATGCTATTAATCAAACTGGTTTAGGTAAAGCTGATCCACGAGTTATTGCGGGCGGTATTATTCAAGTAATTTTAGGATTTTTAGGTCTTTTGACGGTAATTTTAATGTTATATGGTGGTTTTTTATGGATGAATTCTAAAGGCGATCCAAAAAAAATTGAAATTGCTCAAGCTTTAATTAGAAATGCAGTAATTGGTTTGATAATTATTTTGTCAGCTTTTGCGATTGCTCTTTATGTTACTAGAGTCTTGATAGGGGTAACTGGGGCGCGTAGTGCACAATCTTTAGAAAATGGGATTTGTGCGGAAGGGTCTTTTAAAAGTTGTGGTTGTAGTGGTTTACAAAATTGTATAAATGGTTCTTGGTCGTCATGTATTGGTAGTGATTGTGGTGATGCTACTGGTGGGCAATATTGTAATGCTAATTTAATGTCAGATACTTGTGAGCCTCGAGCTGATGTTTGTCCGCTTGGTCAAAGATGTAACACTGAGTCTTGTCGTTGTGAAAAAGGCGGGGCTTATGGTGATTCTTGTGCGGCTGTTAATTCAACTCCAGAAATGTTAGTTTGTGATGGCAATAACTGTGGTGCTTATTTAACCTGTAGTGTAGATAGTGGCTGTATTTGTTTAGGGGCACCAGTCATTAAAGATATTAGTCCGGTTGGTGGTTTTTGTGAGGGTTCAGTGGATACAGCTTGTTTAATTGATAACGACTGTGCAGCTTTTACTCCGGCGGTTTGTAATAATAATCAGCCTAATGGCAGCACTGGTAATTTAGTCACAATTAAAGGTTTGCATTTTGGTGATTATCAACCGGGTATTAGTAAAGTTTTTATTGGTGGAGTGGAGGCACCGTTAGCTGAAAATGTTAATAGTGATTGTAAGGGTGGCTGGACTGGACAACAAATTATTGTAGTGGTGCCCAATGGAGCTGCTACTGGACAGGTGGAAGTGTTAGTGGCTAATGGTAGTGATCTTTCTAATGATGACCGTGGTCCTAAGATTAAAGATTTTAAAATAAATAATTTAATTCGTCCCGGCTTATGTCAATTATCAAAAAATGAAGGATTATTAAATGAAACAATTGGTTATTTTGGTGTAAATTTAGAAACTTCTGGGGCTTTTTATGGCAGTCCTATGGAAAATGTCCCAGCTGGTAATTCAGAATTCCAAACTTTAAAAGGTCTCGCTTTGGTGCCGAATATTAATAGTGGAGATACAACAACTTTTGTGGTTCAAACTAGTAAAGCTAGTAGTAATTTTTTGGATTTTAAAAAATTACAAGATGTGGATTCTGGGCCTAATATTATTTCTGTAGAACCGTTGATTGGTTCAGCCGGACAATATGTTACTATTCGTGGTTTAGGTTTTGGTAGTATGCGTAAATCAGCTGGGGTGATGTTTGGTAACATTGAAGCTGATTATGTTTTTCCAGCAATGTGTGCCGATAGCGTTTGGTCTAACAATCAAGTTATTGTCAAGGTTCCTGAAGGTTTAAGTGATGGCCCCCTAGCGATATTAATGAAAGTTGGTGAGCAAACTGCTTTAGCTCCTGAAAAATTTACGATGCAAGCTGATTTGTTAGCGACGCCTGGTTTATGTAAATTACAACCAGCAGCCGGTAGGATTGGCGACGATGTTGATTTATGGGGTGAAAATTTTGGTAATTTAGATAACAATAGTCAATTAATTTTTCATAATAACATTAAGATAAATAATACTCTAAAGGTTTGTTGGGGAGGAGATGATGATGGGCAAATATGTAACACTAATGCCGATTGTTTAAAAGGCAACTGTTCCGCAATCTTGTCTATGTGGGGTCGTGATTCTAAGGCACTGGGGGCTGCTAAACCTGATAGAGTTTCAGCTAAAATACCTTTAGCCGCTATTAGCGGACCAATTAAATTAACTAAAGGCGTACCAGCTGTTTTTAGCAATCCTATAAATTTAACCGTCGGTGAATGCTCAATTGATAGTCAGTGTGGAAATAGTATTTGTTGTCAGGCTGGAACACCACTTGCTGGTACTTGTCAGACTAATACACAAAGTTGCTATGGTTCTAGTCAATCTTGTATTTTTGAATGGGGTTTTGATACTAGTGCTAAACAGACTTGTCCGGTTGAACGTTCTTTTGCTTGTACTGATGGAGCTTGTTGTGCCAGAGCTTGTGTTTTAGACGCAGCTAGTGGTCAAACTAAGTGTTTAGAAAGTGCTTCTTGTTTTGGTAAAGCAGCTTCACAGTGTTTGGATAATATACTGTGTGGTAATTCACCGGGTTTATGTAGTGTTGGTGACGCAACTAAAATAAAAGGCTCTAGTTGTGATTGTTCTATTTTGGGTTATAAAGATGCTACTTATGATGTTGCTAATAATCGCTGTAAAGTTTCTGATTATACCTGCTCCTCGCCTAAAAAAATAGTAGGCGTGGAACAAGCTGCCTATTGTTCAATTTATCAAGATCAACCACGTTGGCATATTAATGTGGAACAAACTTGTCCGACAGGTTTTACTAAAGTTGCTGGTAACGATAAAATTTGTGTTAATGTGATTGAAACTTGTGTGTTGTGTCCAAAAAGTTTTAATTGTCAGGCTGTTAGTGATGGTGTTGGAGAGTGTGTTTCTCCCTTACCAATTTGTCCTAGCGGATTTAGTTGCCAGGCTGGATCTTGTCAGAAGGCAGTTGAAGCTTCTTGTGAATGTTGTTGCGATGAAAATAATAATCAATCAAACGGCACAAACCCAGCCTGTTGTGCTCCATTAACTTGCGCTAATAGTTGCGGATCAGCTGACAATTTAGGTCTTTGTTCTGGTTGTTCCGATGTTGGTACAACACAAGATGAACACGATGCGGCCTGTAACTGTTTGGGCACTAGTGGTAAATTTTGTGATGGGTCAGTTCCAGGCGGAGTGTGTCGTGATTGTGAACAAGTTACTACTTTAAATGAGTGTAGTACTCATGCCACTTGTTGTGTTGATAATAAAAATGGTAACGGTTGTAAAGGAGTCCAATCGACTAGAGTTTTTGAAGGTGATTTTGCCTATTGTGCCTATTACTCTTGTGATGATAATTGTCAGACTCCAGCCAAGACTGGTTCTTTTACCGATTCACAGGATTGTGTGGGCGATTGTGAGCAAAATCCAACCTGTGACGGGAACCCACTGCCAGGTTGTCAAATGAATCGCAATGCTTGTCCAGCAGACAAACCAATTTGTGGTTTAGATTGTGTTTGTAAATCAGAAGGTGATAAGCCTGGAGATCCTTGTGCTGATACTAGTGGTGCCTGTAGTTTATTTTGTGGTAATGTTTATAGTTGTCGTGGTAAATTAGGTTGTCAAGGTCTAGGCTGTAAGGGTCAGCCAGATGAAGCTACTTGTAAATGTTGTTGTGATCCTAATAATAAATCAAAAGACCCTGTAGCACCGGATTTTGATAAATGTGCTTCAGTAGGTAGTGGTAATTTGTCTTGTCAACCTAACAAAGAACCATGTGATGGTGATCAGCGTGGTTTATGTTGTGGTTGCAGTTCTGACAACGATTGCGGTATTCCTAATGAAGTTGGTTGTGGTAATGATATTTGTTGTCACCCAAGGTTGTCTGTACAACAAATGTGGCCAATGCCAGATGGTACAGGTTTATGTCGTAACTCTTTAGTTAAAGCGATCTTTAATGGTGCAATAGAAAAGGCTACGGCTGTTGGTAACTTACTTCTTGTTGGTGATTACGGAAATAAGGAATGTCCTACTAACACTACCCTGTTAGCCCAAAGAACTTTACCACCAAGCACTTGGTTAGGTCGTTTAAAACAGTGGTTTTTTGGTTTATTAAAAGCACCTGAAGTTAAGGCGGCTGACGTCATTAATAACTACTGTTCGATTAATGGATCAGTAGTGGCCGTGGATATCATTGACGGTTTAAATAAAACTCAATCAGAAATATCTTTTAAATTAATTGGCGCACTTGATGCTAACACTAAATATTATGTTATTTTAAAAGGTGATGAGCTCTTAGATAGTAAAAGCGGTATTTTAAGTAAATTTAGAGTCGGATTTAAAGGTGTTAATTTAAGTGATCAAACTATTTTTAACGGACTTAGTTATCGTAATGCACAAGTCTGGTCATTTAGCACCGGTCCTGACATTTGTTGGTTGGATAAAGTAGAGGTGAATCCAAGCCAACATTTATTCCGTAAGTCTGGAGAAAACTATAGATATGAAGCATCTGCTAAAAGTGCCAATGGACAATTATTAACCCCTGTAAGTCTTTATAGCTGGATTTTTAATTGGACCAGTAATGATCCAACCGTGGCCAGTGTTAAAAACGATTCGCAATCTCAGGACTTCCTAGGTGAGGTAACTAGTGGTCGTAAAACTGACGCACAAACTTTTATTATTGCGCAAGCAATTATAACAGCTGATAAAATTAGTCCTTTGTCTACTGTAGGCAAAATTAAAGAGGGTAAAGCTCGAGCCGTTGTATTTTTATGTGATAATCCTTGGCCAACTGTAGTCGATAATAATATTTGGCCGTTAGCGTGGTCTGATACGGCCAGTAATTGTGATATTTGTACTGATATAGCAACTGGCAAGCCTCGTCCTTGTCAACCGGAAGATTGTTTAGATAATAAGTTTTCTATTTATTATTGTCGTGACCAAGGTGTGGAGGGGAGCAAAGATGATTTGCCAGGACTAAGGGCAGATTTAACTATTCGTGGACGCTATCAATATTTTAGACAGGACGTTTGGATTAATGTTCTAAAGGATTATTATTTGTTCCGTAGTGATTTACCAATGTCGCCAACTAAACTTAGTGTAACCTTAACTACGGCCAGTGCTGGTGGTGAGGCTGATTTATCTTGGACCGGTAACAGTTTAAAATATAAGATATATTATGGTACTCAGTCTGGATTCTATACCGCTTTCAAAGAGGTGACAGCTAAAAATACGATTATTAAAGGCTTAAAAAATAATCAAGATTATTATTTTGCTGTGACAGCTATTAATGATTTAAATATCGAATCGGTTTATTCTGATGAGGTGAAATTAAAAGTGGTAGATGTGATTGTTCCTGAAAAACCAGTAAATTTTAAAGCAGAGATTGATGTAAGTGATAGTAAAAATCAAAAAATTATAAGTAATTGGAAACAAGTTGATGATACTGTATATAGTTTGTTTTATGGACCAAACCCTAATCCGGCTGTTTCGGTAATGGTTGGTAAAAAAGCCAGTTACACAATTAGTAAACTAAGTAACCTGTTGATTCAAGATTATTATTTGCAATTGGTATCAGAAGATATGAGTGGCAACAAATCAGAACCAGTTGTTTTGAAGTGCGCTAAAGGCTGCTCTCTAAAACATTGTGAATGCCAAGTGTTTTGAGCTATGGGCAAGTTTTTAATAAAATGTTATAATGTTTAAATAACTTTTATATGTTTGAAAATCAATCCGTTTCCAATCCTTTAATTAATTCAGAACAGACTAATCCTGGGTTTAGCACTGGAAGTCCAGTTAGCCAAACGGCTGAAGATATTTTTGCTAATTTAGAAAATAAAAATATCAGCCCACAAAGTCCAATTAATCAACCAATGATGACGTCTGATAATTTAGCCACTCCACCAGGAGGTAATAGTGGTAAGTTTTTGTTAATTGGTTTGCTGACTTTAATAGTAATGTTGGGTGGAGGTTTTTATGTTTACCAATTTATTTTATTACCAAAAGTTTCTGGTAACACTGTGTCTGAAGTCCCAGTCGTGGTAAATCAAGTTATGGATACACAAGAAGCGGTTTTAAATAGCGATGTAATACCACCTTCCGAGTTAAATGTTGTAGATAATTTAGTTACATCGGAGACAACTACTACAGATAATGGAACGATGATGGTTACAACGATTCTCGATAATTCACCAAGCGAAACAGGGGTTATGCCAGTTTCGGAGGTTCCGGCCGATAGTGATGGCGATGGTTTAAGTGATGATCGTGAACTTTCTGCTGGTACGAATGCCTTAGAAGCTGATACTGATGGTGATGGCTTGAACGATTATGAAGAGATAGAAATTTGGGGAACTAAGCCATTATTAAAAGATACCGACGGTGATGGTTTTAGTGATGGAGAGGAGGTTAAGGCCGGCTATAATCCTGACGGTCCAGGTAAACTAATGATTGTTAAATAATATGTCAGACAATCCAATCAACAAGACCTTAAGTAATACGATTCCAACACCACCTGTGCTGGTTGAAGCTGTTCAAACTGCTCCGGTGGATCCTGCTCCATCGGTTGTGTCGATTCCAAAACCGAATGAGAATATAAATGAAGTTGTGTCAGATACGGATAAGGTTAAACCGATTATTCAAACGACTGTTGGTGACCAAAATAAAAATCAATTTGTTCCCAGCCCTGCAGTAGAACCTCAAGCTCCAGTGCTAGACGATAAACCTTTGGCTAGTGCACCAGAAAAGTTATCTAATGGAGCTAACTTTTTAAATCGTAAAATTAAAGATGATGTTTCACCTTATTCCCAAAGTAAAGATGAATTTGCACAAGCTGTAGGGGGGTCATTATTAGGTAGTGATACAGCTAAAGAAAATATAGATATCTATGTGATGCCAAAGGAGTTTCAACATAATAAAATATCTGGAGGATCAACTAGCGGTGGTTTGATAGTAATTATAATTGCTATATTGTTACTTGGTGCTTCTTGGATAACTATTTATTTATACTTTGTTAATCCAGATTTGTTAAGGCAATATATTGGTGCAGCTTCTTCTGGGGAATCAAAAGCACCAGTTGCAGTAGTAAACATTAATGATGTTGCTGTAACTCCACCAAGCTCTTTAGAAACTGTGACTACAACCATAGCTACTTTACCCAGTGAATTACCTAAAGATGTTTATTTAAAATATTCACAAAGTTTAAATAATTTAGACCGTTGGCAAGATTATATTAATTTGCTTGGTACTTATGGTAGTGATTTGATGGTGCAAAAAGCTGAGGCTCAAAAATTGTCAGCTTCTACAGAAGAACAAGGAAAACTACTACAAGATTTAAAAAACACTCCAATTTTATTAGGTACAGAAAATTTTCAAGAAGTTATCAATAATGATAAGGCTGTTTTATCCATAGTCTTAATAGACCAAAGTGTTACGGGAACTATTAATTTGGTTTTAGAAAAAAATGCTTGGAAAATAAGTGAAGAGCAGTGGTTCTGGCCAGATCCAATCGTTACCGGATCAATTAACTATGCTGTGGCAGATGATCGAGATATTGATGGATTAACTGATTATGAAGAAACTATTTTTGACACCAGTAAAGACAATGTAGATAGTGATGGTGATGGTTATAACGATGGTACAGAGGTGATTAATCTGTATAATCCAACAGGCAAAGATCAATTAACAGGAAGTCCGCGTATTAAACAGTATAAACGAGAAGAATACTTACTGTCAGTCTTGGTGCCTAGCCAATGGTTAGTAGATTTTAAACCACAGGGCAGTGTTGGAGTGGTTAGTTTTACGGCTGAGGATAATCAGCGGTTCTTAATAGATATTATGTCTAATGATAAAAAGCTGTCGGCTGATGCTTACTATTTAGAAGTTAGTGGCGCAAAAGACATTAGGCCAGAACAAAGACGAACTGGTGTAGATTGGTCTGGCGTTTTATCTGAAGACGGGCTAGCTGCTTATGTAGTTGGCAAAGATGGTAAATTTACCTATCATTTGTCTTATGACCCAGCTGCTGATAGCATGTTAAAATATCCTCACTTGTTTACCGTATTAGTCAAGAGTTTGGTAGTAAAATAAGATGTTAGTAGAAGTTAGTAATAAAACTCGTAGTCGAATTGATACGAATTTGATTCGTCGAGTTTTAGAACATTTGCTTAAACATTATCGTTTAAATAAACAAGGTGTTTCAGTGGCATTAATTGGTGATAAATCAATGCGTCAGCTTAATAAAAAATGGCGCGGTAAAGATAAGCCTACAGATATTCTTTCTTTTACAGCTGATGAGCCAGATTATTTAGGAGAATTAATTATTGATTGGCAACAAATTAAGCGCCAAGCGCCTCGTTTCAGACAATCTGCAAGACGGGAATTAATTTTTATCGTGGTGCATGGTTTTTTACACTTGATAGGGTATTTAGATGATACAGATAACCAATCTAAAAAGATGCTAGAGCTAGGAACAAATTTGATTGATAAGCTTAAGCTTGATACTTTATGATTAGTTGGAAGCGAATCGGGAAAAGTTTTAATTATGCTGTGAAAGGCTTTGTTTTGGTTTGGCGACGGGAGCAAAATTTGCGTTTAGAGACTTTTTTTGGCATACTAGTGTTAATAGTTGCCTGGTATTTAAAAATAAAAGCAACTGAAATAGCAATACTAATTTTAACTATCGGTTTTGTGTTGTTAATGGAAATGGTTAATAGTTTAGTGGAGTTTATGTCCGATCTCTTAAAACCAAAGTTGGATCATTATGTAAAAAATATTAAGGATGTGGGAGCTGCAGTTGTGTTATTGGCAGCTATAATAGCGACGGTGGTAGGTCTGTTTATTTTTGTTCCCTACTTACCCATTAAAATTTGAAATATAAACTATGAAACATAAGTTAATTGCCGGGTTAGATATTGGCTCAACAGCAGTGCGTTTGGTGTTAGGTCAACTTATAGCCACAGAAAACGGTGAAAAATTACAGGTGGTTGGGGCGGTATCTGGGCCAGCTAACGGTGTTAGTAAGGGGGTGATTACCAGTATTGAAGATGCTACTTCGTCTATTTCGGCCTGCTTGGAGAAAGCCGAACGTCTTTTAGGTGTTTCTGTTTCTGAAGTTTATATCGGTATTAACGGACCTAATTTAAAATGTGAACGATCTAAAGGCGTGGTTGGAGTATCACGAAGTGACAGTGAAATAAATAATGAAGATGTGGTTAGAGTTAATCAAGCGGCAGAAGCCTTAACTGTTCCACAGCACTACTCTATTTTGCATGTTGTGCCTTTGATGTACAAAGTTGATAATCAAGAGTTTATAAAAAATCCGATTGGTATGACTGGTATCCGTTTGGAGGCTGAGGTGTTAATTGTTCAGAGTTTGTCTAGTCAAATTAAAAATTTAACTCGATCGATTGAGCGAGCTGGATTAGCTATTAATGACTTAGTGTTTTCGCCTCTAGCGGCCGCAACGGTGGTAGTAGATTCTACTCAAAAGGAGTTAGGTGTGGCAGTGGTTAATTTAGGTTCTTCAACAACCAGCGTGGCTGTCTTTGAAGAGGGTGAAGTTTTGCATACAGCGGTGTTGCCAATTGGCTCAGCCCATATTACCAATGATATCGCCATTGGCCTTAGATGTTCCTTGGTGTTAGCTGAGAAAATTAAAGTGCGTTATGGTAGTGCTAAAGCTGAAAATTTTAATAAAAAAGATGAAATAGATATTTCTGACTTGCTAGCTGAAGAAAATCTTAATGAAGATAATTCGGCAATTTCCAGGCACTATGTAGCGGAAATTATTCAAGCGCGTGTGGAAGAAATTTTAGAAAAAGTTGACGCAGAACTTAAAAAAATTCAACGAAGTGGAATGTTGCCGGCTGGTGTAGTATTGATTGGTGGTGGGGCTAAATTAGGTGACTTAGTGGAGATAGCTAAAAAATGTTTGAGATTGCCAGTATCTCTTGGTGGTAATCGTCAGGTGCCAACAGTTAATGACAAGGTTAATGATTTAGAATATCTAACAGCGCTTGGTTTAGTGGCTTGGGGAGAACAACAACAGCGAATGGTTGGCCCTGGTACTTTTTTGCCAGGTAATATTGGCGGTTGGTTGAAGAAGATAGTGGGTTGGATTAAACCGTGATAATAATTTATCCTTGCGAAAGTAAGGATTTTTTGTATTCTTGCCATTTTTCTTGATTTGCTCTACAATTATATAAAAGATAGAATAAAGGAGCTGGCCTATTTTAGGAGCAGTTCACAATATTTAAACAATATGCCAGAAGTAAGACCAGTAGTAGAAACATTTGCAAAAATTAAGGTAGTTGGCGTCGGAGGTTCCGGCGGTAGTGCTTTGAATCGTATGATTGATTATGGTATTAAAGGTGTTGATTTTGTGGCTATTAATACTGATGTTCAGGCCTTACACTATAATAAATCTTCCAAAAAAATTCATATTGGTAAAACTATTACCAGAGGTCTTGGTGCAGGAATGAACCCGGAATTAGGTAGACAAGCAGCTGAAGAAGCGCAAAATGAAATCCGTGAAGCTTTGAAAGATGCTAACATGGTGTTTATAACTTGTGGAATGGGTGGTGGAACTGGTACCGGAGCTTCGCCTGTAGTAGCGCAAATGGCTCGTGACTTAGGGGCATTAACCGTGGCTGTAGTTACAAAGCCTTTTTCTTTTGAAGGGGTACAAAGAAATAGTATCGCTGATCGTGGTTTAGCTGAATTGACTGATAAAGTTGACGCAATTATCACTATTCATAATGATAAGATTTTACAGGTGATTGATAAAAAAACCAGTATTTTGGACGCTTTTATGGTGGTCGATGAAATATTGAGACAGGGTGTACAGGGTATTTCTGAAATTGTCAGTATGCACGCGATGATTAATGTTGACTTCAATGACGTTAAGGCAATTATGCAAGACGCTGGTTCAGCTTTGATGGGTATTGGTCGGGCGACTGGTGAGAATAAGGCAGTGGAGGCAGCGAAGATGGCTATTAATTCTCCGTTATTAGAAATGTCAATTGATGGAGCTAAAGGGGTGTTGTTCACAATTTTTGGTGGTACCGGTTTAGCCATGTCTGATGTTAATGAGGCGGCTAAGATAATTACTTCATCGGCCGATGAAGAGGCAAAGATTATTTTTGGAGCTGGTATTGACGAATCTTTGAAAGATGAAATTAAAATCACTGTAGTGGCGACAGGCTTTAATAATATGCGAACTGGAGGTGGTTTAAAACAAACAGAAGATCGACGTTATAAACCCTCGGTGTTTATAGAAGAAGAGCAAAACAAAGAAGAAGTGTTGCTGAGATCTTTTCCTAAAGTTTCTCCGTTAAAGCAAGCTCAAGAAGAACCGGCTAAAAAGCGTCCGTTGGTGCTACCTGATGAAGAACCAGTGGAAGAAGATGAATTTGGTATTCCAGCCTTTATTCGGAAAAAAATGATGTAAATATGAGAAGAGAGTCGTATTATTTATACGACTTTTTTGTTATCCACAGAGCTTAAAAAATATTTTAGAAAGCTTGTCAATTAAAAATCATTTTGACATTGATTTTAGTGCCTTTGACCGAGTTTTTATTAAGTAGTATAATAAAACTATAAACACAATATCTTGTGTTGTGATAAATAGCATCATACTACAGCTTGTGTTTTAAGTTAAGATAATTTTGGTTACTAAATAACCAATTTGTATCGATAAAATTTTTTTATGAAGTGCCCCTTATGTCAATATCCTGACACTAAAGTTGTGGACTCTCGTGTGGTGAATGAGGGCTTGTCTATTCGTCGTCGAAGAGAATGTTTGAAATGTGAATTTCGTTTTTCCACTTATGAAGAAATGGAAATTTTGGATTTAACGGTAGTGAAGCGTGATGGCACTAAAGAGGTTTACAATCGAGAAAAAATAATTAGAGGTTTAAGACGCGCTTTAGAAAAAAGACCGATGACTGAAATTGATTTTCGCAAACTTTTAAACTTGGTTGAATTAGATATTCAAACTTTGAAAAAATCAGAGGTTAGTACTGATGTGATTGGCGAAGTGGTGATGAATCGCTTGCAAGAATTTGATCAAGTAGCCTATATTCGTTTCGCCAGTGTCTATAGATGCTTTGAAGATGTTGCTAGTTTTGAACAAGAAATTCGTAAACTACTAAAACAAAAATAATTTCCTCCCATGTCTAACACTATTAGTCAAATTCGTAAACGTTCTGGTGAGATCGTTGATTGTGATGAAAAAAAAATTGCTCTAGCTATTCATAAGGCGGCTAAGGCGGTTGGTACAGATGATGAAGAAATGGCCGATCGATTAGCTTTAGAGGTCTTAGAACTTCTAAATAAAAAATTTCACCCTAACAGTATCCCAGCTGTGGAAGAGATTCAGGATTTAGTGGAAGAAGTACTTTTAAAAAATCGTTTGATTAAAATTGCGCGAGGTTATATTTTATATCGTGAACAACATCGCCAGATTCGTGATATTAATTCTGATTTTGGAGTGAAATTAATGGAAGACTATTTAGGGCAAGCTGATTGGCGACTTAAAGAAAACTCTAATATGAGTTTTTCGGTGCAGGGCTTAAATAATTATATTGCTAGTTCGGTTTCGGCTAAATATTGGTTAAATAAATTATATCCAGAAAATATTCGTCAAGCTCATATTCAAGCTGACTTACATATTCATGATTTAGGGCTTTTGGCTCCATATTGCTGTGGATGGGATTTAAAAGATTTATTAACTCGTGGGTTTGGTGGAGTAGATGAAAAGGTTTGGAGTAAACCACCAAAGCATTTTCGTGCGGCCTTGGGGCAAATGGTTAATTTTTTATATACCATGCAGGGTGAGGCGGCTGGGGCTCAGGCTTTTGCTAATTTTGATACTTATTTAGCACCATTGATTCGCAGGGATCAGTTATCGTATAAAAAAGTGAAACAGGCTTTGCAAGAATTTGTTTTTAACTTAAATGTTCCAACTCGTGTTGGGTTTCAAACTCCATTTACTAATGTAACTTTGGATGTGAATCCATCGCCTGCAATTGGTGAAGAACAGGTGATTATTGGCGGTGAATTACAAGCTGAAAAATATAAGGATTTTCAACCGGAAATGGATGTATTTAATGAAGCTTTTGCTGAAGTAATGATTGAGGGTGATGGCCGTGGTCGAATGTTCCCATTCCCAATTCCAACTTATAATATTGATAAAGATTTTGATTGGCAAAGACCGTCTTTGGAAAAAATGTGGGAAATGACTGCTAAATTTGGAGTTCCGTATTTTTCTAATTTTGTTAATTCTGATATGAATCGTGATGATGCGCGTTCGATGTGTTGTCGTTTGCGTTTAGATAACCGAGAATTACGCAAGCGAGGTGGTGGTTTGTTTGGAGCTAATCCGCTAACCGGTTCTTTGGGGGTGGTAACTATTAATTTAGCTCGGCTTGGATATTTATCTAAAGATAAATATGAGTTTATGGAGAGGTTGGGGAAATTAATGGATTTAGCTAAAGACAGTTTGGAAATTAAACGCAAAATTTTAGAAACTATGTCTGATAACGGGCTGTATCCTTATTCGGCGTTTTACCTGTCTGGTATTAAAGAACATTTTGGAACTTATTGGCAGAATCATTTTAATACCATCGGCATCAATGGCATGAATGAAGCATTGCTTAATTTATTTGGGCAAGATTTAACAACGGATAAGGGCCAGGCCTTTGCTATTGAGGTTTTAGAGTATATGCGTAACAGATTGATGGATTATCAAAATGAAACAAATAATTTGTATAATTTAGAAGCTAGTCCGGCTGAGGGGGCGACTTATCGCTTTGCTAAGAAAGATAAAGAGTTATATCCGGAGATTATTGCGGCTAACGAAGCGGCTTATCGAGAAAACGGAGTAGCTCCGTATTACACTAATTCTACACATTTGCCAGTTGGCTTTACTAAAGATATTTTTCAAGCTCTGGACTTACAAGATAAATTACAGACAAAATATACAGGTGGCACAGTGTTGCATGGTTTTTTGGGTGAGCGATTAGAATCTGGAGAAACCGCTAAACGATTGGTGCGAAAAATTGTGGAAAATTATCATCTGCCATATTTTACAATTACACCAACCTTTTCCATTTGTCCAAAGCATGGCTATTTACCAGGGGAACATCATTTTTGTCCGAAGTGTGATGAAGAAATAGGGTTTACTAATATTGGGGAAGCGCGAGATCAAAACTGTCCTGAGTGCTAATTAAGTTCATAAAGTTAAATAAGTAATTAATATTAATATAAGGAGGCGATTTTAAAGAAGCTTCCTCAGAAAATTATGAGTCCGATTCAAACACAAAGACAAGAATGTATTGTTTATTCACGCGTTGTTGGCTGGTTTACACCGATACAAAATTGGAATAAAGGCAAGAAGTCGGAATATGCTGATCGTTGTGTCTATCAGGCGGACGGACAGGAACAATAATATATGAAACTAGGTGGTATAGAGCCACTGTCACTACTAGATTATCCAGGGCGACTGTCAGCAATTGTGTTTACCCAAGGGTGTAATTTTCGTTGTCCGTTCTGTTATAACACCATGTTTGTTTTACCTATAAACGGTAAGATGTTAGATAAAGCACCAGGCTATCCAGAAATTACTTTGGACAGTCTGGTGGATTTTTTAAAAAGTCGTCAGGGAAAATTGGAAGCGGTGGTGGTGACTGGAGGTGAACCAACAATTCATTATGATTTACCAGAGCTTTTAAAAACTATTAAAGATTTGGGTTTTTTAGTTAAGTTGGATACTAATGGCACTAACCCAGAGATGCTTCGGGCGGTAGTTAGTGACGGTCTGGTTGATTATGTAGCGATGGACATTAAAGCACCTTTGGATAAGTATGAGGTTTTGTGTGGGGTAACGACTGATTTGGAAAAGATTCAGACAAGTGTTGAGTTTTTGAAACAAGGAACGGTGGACTATGAGTTTCGTACCACGGTGCCGAAGAAATTACTAAGTTCGGCAGACATCTTAGAAATAGCTGAGTGGCTTAAGGGTGCTAGGTTTTGGTATTTACAAGGTTTTGTGAGTGACGCAAAAGTTTTAAATCCGAAAGTGGTTGGAACTGAACATTATAGTAAGGCGGAACTAGAAAAGATGGCGAGACTGGCTGGAGAGATTGCGGGTCATTGTCAAACTCGCGGTTTATAAGTTCTCTTTTTGGTGTATATTTTTTCAAACCAGCGAAAAATTTGGCAATTAGGTCATAAAATTTATGGTGCTACGCCATAACTCGCAAATTTTTTTTATTGATTTTTAGAGGAAAGAATTTTTTGCTCAAACATATGGTCGTGGTGCACCTAATTTTATGACATGATTGAAACAATTTTTCAGGTTTTATAAAGTTTATATCGTAGCCCAGGATTTCAAAATCAATACAACGATTTTAAAGATTATCAAAAATCCACATCCTAAGTTAATTGATTCTTTTTCCGCCTGCCTTTGCTGGTATTTTGGAATGTGCTATAATTGGGGTGTAAGCTGAATAGCTTAGTAAGTTTGTTTTATGCGAAAAGCTTTTACGCTAATTGAGTTGCTTGTCGTCATCGTCATTATTGGCGTTTTGGCGACTTTAGCTGTGGTGGCGGTTAATGGCGCTCGCACAAAAGCTAGAGATTCTAAGCGGATTTCGGATATTAAACAGATTCAAACCGCTTTGGAATTATACATGGCGGATGAAAATACTTATCCATCTTTGATTACTCCCGGGCAACCGATGGTTGGTTTGACTTCAGGGAAAACTTACATGAGCAAAGTGCCGAATAATCCGAATCCAAAAACAGAAGGCGATTGCCCTGACTCTGATTATGGTTATGCTGGTAATGATTCCAATTATGTTTTAACTTATTGTTTGAACAACCGGGCGACGCAAGCGACGACTAGTGTGAATGTGGCGAGTAATAAAGTGACGAATGGAGCGGTGGCGGAGTATCCAGTATCAGCAACTTATTATTGTGATAGCGTTCATCCTGGTTGGGATTGTTTTTCAAGGCAGTTTGTGCCAAGTCAACTTGCTATTTATTTTGACAACAACTTTAACATTTATAGCTATCTAGACGCCTGGGGGGGAGAATATGTAAATAAAGGAATAAATTGGGATTTTGGTAGTTCAAAGAATAGAACCGTAAATATTAAATGGAAAGCGTCAATCAGGCCTTATCCGAATGTTGCGGAGTATTTTAAGGTTAATATTGATTTTATTTTTGAAACTTCGCCTAATAATACTAATTGGACAACTCAAAAAACTTTAAATTATGTAAGACCGGCTGGGAGTGATGGGTCAATTATTATGATCACAGATCAACTTGAGGTATTTAGTGGTAACTTTCAATATTTTAGAGTAAGAATGTCTTCAGCTTCGGATGTTAGTGCTTATGCGATAAATAATGCTTTTCCTACAGATGGTAGTTATTTGGCGGTTGATGGGATAGTAAGTTATTAATTATGCCTAAAAAAATAGACAATTTAAATTTGGATAAATCCAAAACAGCTAAAACATCCGGTGTATCCAACGAGCAATTAGCGGAACTGATTAAAGAAGATTTGGTCATTGATCAGGAGGTTTTACGCTTGACGAAAAAGCTCCATACCGCTATGGTAGTGGGGCAAGTAATGTTTTGGGTTAAACTGTTGTTAATTGTAGTGCCTTTGGTGGCGGCCTATTTCTTTTTACCGCCATTGATTAATGATTTGATGGCTCAATATAAGAGTTTGTTACGGTAATTTTGAAATTTATCTCCGACGAATACAGAAAAACGGGGACGAATATTCAAGAATTACTAATTTTAATTATTTATTGAGGTAGAGTTATTACTACTATTTGGCGAGATCTCCGCCTTGGCGGAGATGAAAACAAAATGATTTTTCCGGGATTTATTTTAGATATTATTAAAACATTGGAATTAGCCGGCTTGGAAGCTTGGGTGGTGGGCGGTAGCGTACGCGATTTATTAATCGGGCAAACACCGAAAGATTGGGATATTACCACTAATGCCAGACCGGAAAAAATGTTAGAGCTCTTTCCTGACGCGGTGTATGAAAATATCTTTGGCACTGTTTTAGTTAAGGTTAAAAATGAACAAGAGGAAACCACTGAGGTGGTGGAGGTAACTACTTATCGTTCGGAATCCGGCTATAAAGACAATCGTCATCCTGATGAAGTTATTTTTGAAGATAAGTTATCGGCTGATTTGTCACGCCGAGATTTTACCATTAACGCTATGGCTTTGGCACCGGTTTCGGACACTGGCGGGCACAAACCTGGGGAAGACGAAACTATTATTGAGATTAATGATGAGCCAGCTCGTTTAGTTGATTTATTTGGCGGACAAAAAGATTTAAAAAAGAGAATGATTAGGGCGGTGGGTGAGCCGGAAATTCGCTTCAAAGAAGACGCGCTCAGAATGATGCGGGCGATTCGTTTTGCTTGTCAGCTCGGATTTGCTATTGAGCCAAAAACCGAAAGAGCTATTAATAAGCTATCTGGCGCCATTAAGTTTATTGCTAAAGAACGGTTGCGTGATGAATTGATTAAAATGCTCGCTAGCCGACGGCCAAAATACGCCATTGAACGATTACAAGAAGATGGGCTTTTGAATTACATTATGCCGGAACTTTTGAATGGTCTCGGGATGCAACAAAATCATCACCATATTTTTACGGTGCTGGATCATTGCTTGAACGCCTTGGAACATTGCCCGAGCGAGGAGTGGCAAGTGCGTTTGGCGGCGTTGTTTCATGATATTGGTAAACCGGCGACTCGTAAGATTATTAACGAGGCGGCCACTTTTTATAATCATGAGTATGTGGGAGCCAAAATGACCAGAAAAATCATGGAGCGTCTGCGGTTTTCTAATGATGATACCGAGCGGGTGGTGAATCTGGTACGCAATCACATGTTTTATTATAATGTTGATGAAGTAACGGCGGCTAGTGTGCGTCGTTTGATTGCTAAAGTGGGGCGAGAAAATTTACGAGATTTAATTTCGCTTCGAGTAGCAGATCGTTTGGGCTCTGGGACGCCGAAGGCGATGCCCTATAAACTTCGACATCTGGAATATATGTTTGAGAAAGTGCAAAACGATCCGGTATCAGTTAAGGCACTCGCGATCAATGGTGATGATTTGATTAAAGAATTAAAATTAGAGCCTAGCCCAAAATTTGGTTGTTTGTTAGACTGTTTATTGGCTGAAGTTTTAGAAGATCCTGAAAGAAATACTAGAGAGCATTTACTAGCGCGAGCGGTAGAATTATTAAAAGAGGACTTAGAAACGCTGCGTAGTAAAGCTCGGGAATTAATTGATGAAAAACGTGAAGAGGATGATAAAAAAATTAAACGTAATTATAAAGTATAATTTTATGAACAAATTAATGTTGCTGGTCATGATGGCGGCTGTAACTTTGTCCGGTTGTGCTCTAAGTTTAGACACGGCGGCTGTGAAACAGGAAGCTCAAGACCAAGCTAAAAAAACTATGGAAGAAAATTTACCAAACGAGGCCATTAATCAGGTAACTGATGTTGTTAATGATGTGAATCAAACTGCTGATCTAGTTTCAGCTACTTTACCGGCGATGTTTGCTGGAAATCAAGAAATCGCAATTTCGACTGATGGTGATTTAACTAAGCGTTATACTGGCGCTATTTTGAAAACTAATTTTGGCGATATCAAAGTTGTTTTCTATGGTGAGGATTCACCAAAGACAGTAGCCAACTTTATAAAACTGTCTTTGATTAAGTTTTATGATGGTAGTAAATTTCATCGAGTGATTCCTGATTTTATGATTCAAGGTGGTGACCCTAATTCTAAGGATAGTGATTTTTCTAATGATGGTATCGGCGGACCTGGTTATAAGTTTGAAGATGAAATTAACACCCGCGCTTTAGTGGAGGGGAGTTTAGCCATGGCTAATGCTGGACCAAACACTAATGGTTCTCAATTTTTTATTGTGACGGCTAAATCGACACCTTGGTTAGATGGTAAGCACACTAATTTTGGTCAAGTGACTGAGGGTTTGGAGGTGATTAAAAAAATTGAAGCTTTGCCAGTTGATCAAAATGATCATCCAATTCAAGATGCTATTATTACAGGAGTTGAATTGGTTAAGTAGTTTGTGAGTAAGTTAAAAGGAAAAGCAATGAGATGGACACCGAGTTTGGTATTTTTCTTTTGGATATAGATTTTTTCAAACCGGCCCTCCCAAGGCGTGCAGGTACCAACTCTGGCAAGCTTTTCTTTTGATGTATATTTTTTCAAACCAGCGAAAAATTTGGCAATTCTGTCATAAAATTTACGGTGCCACGCCATAACTCGCAAAAAATCTTAATTGATTTTTAGAGGAAAGAATTTTTTGCTCAAACATATGGTCGTGGTGCACCTAATTTTAATCCATAATTGAAACAATTTTTCAGGTTATCAAAAATACACATCAAAACAAGACTCAGTAATAAGAAGCATTGTGAAACGATTTTAAAGGTTGTCAAAAATCTATATCCTGGGCTAGATTAAACGGAGGTAAATTGCAGGATTTTGACATTTGTTGTTATCTGATGTTAAATCTAATTAAAGCCGTTTGTTAAAGAACGGCTTTAATTTAGGGCCTATGGTATAGTGGTAGCACAGTGCATTCGCATTGCACAGACGGCGGTTCGATTCCGCCTAGGTCCACCACGGGCTGTGGTATAAAGGTATTATGCACTTTCAAATTTCATTACATGCGTTGTGTCGGGCTGTGGTATAAAGGTATTATGCACGATTCGGGTTCGTGCGATCGCGGTTCAATTCCGCGCAGCCCGACAGAGTGCTTGTAATGAAAAGGAGGTTCGCCTGCCTACCGACAGACAGGAACTCCGTGCAGCCCGACAGAATAAAAGGCGATCGCTGTCTTAAAAATAATGGTCATTTGCTCATACTTAGAGAGCCGGCCGCTTGGCAATATAAATTATTTGGACCAATTTTTTGGATAATTAGAACAGTCTTAAGAAATAAGAATAGAAATTCAATTTCACTGGCCGATGATGAAACGCTAGGCTTTTCGGTTAAACAGCTTAAGCAATTATTAGCTAATTTTAGTAATCTAGAGTTAAGGCTAACCAGCTATTTGTATAAGTATTATTATAATTTCTTGTTATTGTTAAGAAAGCTTTTGGGAAAGCCAATAAAAGAAAGTGTAAACATAAAAACTTTTCTTAAGAGAATTGATAATTTTATCAAAAAATTACCAGTAATAAGAAATTATTGTTGGGATTGAGATGTTTATTGTCAGAAAAATGGCTAGAAAAGTAAGGGGCGGGTTGTAGTATAGTGGTCGTACGCATGCATGGGGTGCATGTAGCCCGGGTTCAATTCCCGGCAGCCCGACAAAAAACTTGACAAATTTACGGGAAGTGCTAAAGTTTAAATAAGTTGGTTGGTGCTCCTTTAAATGTTAAAAAAATGATTTTTTAGTGACTCCTGGGATGCCTTATATTTGATGAAACAATCTCTTGAAGTTTAAAATACTTCATGCTATCGTCGTTTTTTGAGTTTATGACAAAAATACTGTGAATTAATTTTTATATTGTTTTAAAACAATATAATTTACTCTCGTTTTTGAAACTATTTTTAATTGCGGTTGTAATAACCGATCAGTAATTTCCAACCAACTTATAAAGGCCCTTATCAATATTGATAAGGGCTTATTTTTTTAAACTTGACTTTTTTATTAATCTATTGTTAATTATTTGTAGTACTTTAAATCAATTGTTTTAATAATAACGAGGTGCGTAATGTCGTCTGTTATGAAAACGGGGCCGACTGTAAGGGCTGGACAAATCTTTATCCCAGAAAAAAGTGATATGAAAATACTATTTCAGAAAAGTAAAAAAAAGAATAAAACTGGGAAATTTGTAGTTTTATTAGATATTGTTAACAGAACTGTTTGTTGTTTAACGATGAATCGTCCAGGGGCTTTTTGTTTTATAAACAGGGTGCCGGAAATGGATGAGGTTATAGAAATAACAGCTGTTCATAGTAATTATTTGCTAGGCAAAATCATTTCTTATAAAAAAACAAAAGGCGGATAAAACCGTCTTTTTTTATTAAATTTTACCCTTGCGAAAACGAGGGTCTCATTAATTTGTAATAATTTTTCTTAAGTAATAATTTTTAGAACGCTTTACGATAATTGAAGTTTTGGATTACTTGGCGAGATCTCCGCCTGCGCGGAGATAAATGCAAGATGATACATAGCTATGCCGGCGGCAATAGCCACATTTAAAGATTCTTTTTTACCGAGCATTGGTAGGTGGATTACTAAATCGGCTTGATCTTGAATTTCTAGGCTAAGCCCATCTACCTCGTTGCCGACAATTAGAGCTGTTGATTTATTAAAACTTATAGTGCTAAGAGCTTGACTTTTAGCACTAAGTTCTAAAGCTGCAATAGTAAAGTCTTTAGCCCGTAATTCAGTAATTAAGGTGCTTAAATCATCGCGATGTTCAAAAGGAACCCAAGTTTCAGCTCCTAAAGCTACTTTAGCAACTTTTGGATGAGGTGGAACCGCGGTGTAACCTACTAAAAATAATTTAGTGAAACCACAGGCGTCAGCGGTGCGAAACATAGCTCCGACATTGAAGGCTGAACGGATGTTTGGTAGAATTAAATAGAGGTCTCTATTATCTTTGACTTTAGACATAAAATGTAGTTAAATATGACTATGACCGATTATCTAAAAATTGGCAAGGCGACCGAGTTAACAGGTCGTGATTATAAATTGTACCGGGCTTTGGAAATTTTGCCCGGTGTTTTGTCTTGGGGCACGCTTTTATTATTAATTTTGTTTAGTTGGTGGCAGCCGGTGTGGGTATCGGTGTTTATTATTATTTTTGATGTTTACTGGTTATTATTGGTTGTTTATTTAGCTATTTATTTAATTGCGGCTTATAGGCATTTGGCTAAGGGGCGGTTAACTGATTGGAGTAAGTTATGTCAAGATCTTAAACCTAGACAGTTTAGTCTTTATAGCGGTAATAATCAACCATATACCAAGGAATTGGCCTGGACTGATTTGTGGCAAGTAGTAATTTTGCCGACTTATAATGAAAATTATTCAGTGCTTAAAGCGACGATGTCGGCTTTAGTTAATGATAACTATCCCAAAGACAGAATGATTATTGTTTTGGCTACCGAAGAGCGTGGTGGTGATTTGGCTAAAGAGGCTGTGGTAAAAATTGTGACAGAATATGGGGATAAATTTGGTCATTTTTTGTTAAGTAAGCACCCAGATAATATTGACGGAGAAATTAAAGGCAAGGGTGCTAATCAGGCTTGGGCAGCGAAAGAAGTTAAAAACCAAATCATTGATAAACTTGGACTAGATTATGATACGATTTTGGTTAGTGTGTTTGATATTGATACTGTTGTGGCTCCTGGATATTTTTATAATTTAACTTGGCGATTTTTCTTGGCTAAGTTTCCGCATCGTTCCAGTTATCAGCCAATTCCAGTTTATAATAATAATATTTGGCAAGCTCCATTTTTTGCTAGGATCGCAGCTTTCTCTAATACTTTCTGGCAGATGATGTTGCAATTGCGTCAGGAAAAACTGGCAACTTATAGCTCTCATTCTATGTCTTGGAGAACTTTAACAGATATTGGTTTTTGGTCACCAAAGATGGTTAGTGAGGATTCTCGTATTTTTTTTCATGCCTTTTTTTATTACGACGGTGATTATCGAGTGGAGCCATTATATTTCCCAGTATCAATGGACGTGGTGATGGATAAGAATATTTGGCGTAGTGCTGTTAATCTTTATAAACAACAACGACGCTGGGGTTGGGGAGTGGAGAATGTGCCTTATTTAATTTTTAATACCATTAAGCGTTGGAAGAAATTGCCAAAATCAGAAGCGCTGTACCAAATTAGTGTACAGATACACGGATTTCACTCTTGGGCGACCAATGCCTTGATTATTGCTGTAATTGGTCGTATGCCACTGTGGCTTGGCGGGGATCGTTTTAATGAAACTGTACTATCGTCTAACTTACCGATTGTTAGTTTAAATTTAATGAACTTTGCGATGATTGGGATGGTGTTGTCGGCGATTGTGTCCACTTTGCTATTGCCACCAAAACCAGCTAAGTATGGTTTTTGGAAACGTTTACAACTGCTTGCTGAGTGGGTGTTTTTACCGGTGTCGATTATTATTTTTGGGGCTGTTCCAGGACTTGAGGCTCAAACCAGATTGATGATGGGGAAATATATGGGTTTTTGGGTTACTCCCAAAGAGAGATAAATTAAATTTTAGATTAATGACGATATTTGATCAAAACCGCCCTGGAGTATCCATGGCGCGTATTATTATTGTGGAATGCTTGTTACTCTGTGGTATTACCTTTGGTCTGTTAATGTTGTAATTTGAGGAAAACAAAAACTCCTTTGACGTAATGTTGGAGGAGTTGTTTTGTGTAGTTTAATCCAATTTAGTTTTGATAGTTTTGATGCACTTGGTGCAAAGTTTTAGTGCAGCGCCTTCAAATTTTTTGGTTTGTAGATTGATGTGTTGACGTTTCAAACTCTTGATATTGGAATGGGAGCGGGAGGCGTCTGCCGTTGATCCGCGGCCGCATAAGTCGCATTTTTTGGCCATATTATTGCTAAAGTTAGTTTATCTTTGAGTAATCAGAATAACGAGGCTTAATTTATCACAAAAGAGAGGGGTTTGTCAACCACGATATTTTATCCCAGTGAAAACTGGGATCTCCTCAGGTGAATAGGAGAATTAATGTTAAGATAAAGAAAACAAAAATTAAAAATCTGAATTTTGCCTTTGATTTAAATTGTGGTGGTATTAATATTTGGGAGACCCCAGCTAGGTTCACCCCGATAGTAATCGGTGGCTGGGGTAAAATGGTATTGACTTCACAACGCATTTGTTTTAGAATAGGCGAATATGATTGTAACTATTATTATCGTGGCTGTCTTGATTATGTCGGCTGTGGTGCATGAATATGCCCACGGAGTAGCCGCTTTGGCCCAAGGTGACCGTACTGCTCAAGATGCTGGTCGTTTAACACTTAACCCAATAAAACATTTGGATTTATTTGGTTCAATAATTGTACCAGCGGTGTTAATTATAACTAAAGTTCCAATTTTTTTTGCTTGGGCTAAGCCAGTGCCTATTAATCCTTATAATTTTAAGGATGTTAAGTATGGTGAGTTTAAAGTGGCGGCGGCTGGGCCGTTGTCAAATTTTATCTTAGCTATCTTTTTTGCTATTGTTGGTAAGCTGTTACCAATCGTGATGTCAATAAAATATGCGTTAATTAATGGTTTTTTTGGAGCAGATACCAGTATTGGTTTAAGTTTGTTGAACGGGTCAATGCTTAATGGTGTTTATGTCTTGTCTTTATTTTTTGTGATGGTAAACTTGGCCTTGGGTTTATTTAATCTTTTGCCTTGGCCACCTTTAGACGGATCACGCTTAATTTTCCCATGGTTACCTGTCCGCGCTCAAAATTGGTTTATGCGTATGGAACACTCGCCATATAGTTTTGTGGTTTTAATATTGTTATTATCTGTGGGAATATTAGAACCGTTATTTACTTTAATTCCTATGATTTTTGGGTGGTTAGTGCTATAAAAAAACAACTTTGTTCTAACTATTGACTTTTTATCAATAAAGCTATAAAATAACCATACTAAAAAAAGAAAACCCTTTTTGGGGTGTATTTTTGTTTGTAAACACACTATGCCTACAATTAATCAACTAGT